>ENA-OPJG01000282-OPJG01000282.1-human-gut-metagenome-genome-assembly--contig:-NODE-282-length-10263-cov-3.133915_pt1 | contig 10263 bp, 10 predicted proteins | sample MGYA00241414_ERZ501657 | MGnify/ENA primary metagenome ERZ501657 (study PRJEB25962, sample SAMEA2042296) | human gut metagenome | biome: human gut; feature: human-associated habitat; material: faeces... | reverse complement strand
AAAAATTGGTTATTCCAAAAACGAAAGAACAGATAATAATAATTATCGAAATGGACATTATCTAGAAAGAACTGTAGAAACAGAAATGGGAGATATTCCGGTAAAAGTTCCTAGAGATAGAAACGGAAAAATTGATTCCGATTTAGTGCCTAAATATTCAAGAACAGCAAATGGCTTTGATGAAAAAGTAATATCTATGTATGCATTAGGAATGTCTGATAAGGACATTCAAGAACAAATAAAGGAGATATTTGGCTGTAATCTTTCACCAGATATGATAAGTGATATAACAGATAAAATTATACCTGAAGTACAAGAATGGCAAAAAAGGAAATTAGAAAGTGTATACCCTATAGTATTTATTGATGCTACACATTTTCATGTTAGAGATAATGTATTTCCAACAGACATGTCTTTATTAAAAGTGTTATATCTATCAACATTAAAAGCAGAAAAAAAATGGTCAAGAATGGTTGATAAATGGGATTTATGCTTATCTCAATTTAGAATTATGTATGAAGGCAGAATATAAAATAAAGCCTAAAAATAATAGGCTTAAGAAGGAATTTTCTTAAACCCTATTAAACTTACACAACTTTTTCTAAAGTATTGATTTTTAGAAAAATATTATTTAAATAATAATGGCAAAGTAGGAGATAAAACAACATCGCCATATAATAGAAATGATGTACTTTATTAAATTTGTGTATAGGTTAGCGAATTGTAAAAGAAATTTTAAAATTGATTAAATAATAAAATGCCATATAATTATATAAATTATACGGCATTTTTTCTATTTCCAATAAATATCACTTAAATTTTTTAAATCTATTTTAAATTCTTCTAATTGGTTATCATTAAAATTATCTCTTAATTTTCTAGCTTTCTTTGACCACTCTTTAAATTTCTTTTCAGTAAATTTTTTTTGATGATTATAATGTAATCCGTGCATTCTTTTATATTCTCTGTTATATTCTATTAAAATTGGACTATTTTGTACTTTTTCTTTTTGTTTATTTAAAGCACCAATTTCCTTACAAGTTTTTTCAGTATCTAAATATAAATTGTCACAATACTTTTGGTCATTTCTACCTTTTTGATTGGGATTATTGCTACTTGTAACAGGAATAAATAGTCTTCCACAATTTTCGCATTTATTAATAGTAAAATTATTTTGAATAATCTTAAATAATTCAAATCTAATTTGTTCTTCTGTATTTTGTAATTCATAAACTTCTTCTGCTACAATATGTTTTTCTTTTATTATATTTACTATTTTCTCTACATCCAATTTTTTTTCTTCTCTTGATAATTCTGTATCACATATATATTTTGTTTTAAATTTACTATCAAGGAAGAGGGCGTGTGCAGGTTTGGTATTAAGATAATGTATGTCAAAGACTCTTTTAGTTTCGTATAAAAATAATTTTTCTGGAACACTTAAATTTCTAACAAGAGAATTATTAGAATATTTGCTTATCAATTCTAATCTTTTTTTTAAATCTGTTTTTTTTTCTATAAGGTTTTCTATTAATAAATCTTTCATAGTTTCAAAGAATTTTAGATATTCATTATGTTTTTTAGTTGATATTTTATCTATTTTTTCTACCCATTTTAAAAGTAAAATTTGCGTAGTATATTCATCTTCTTCAAATTCTTTAAAAATTTCACTAGGATAATATTTTGAATTATCAATAGGGACACCTATTTGTGATTTATATAATAGGTCAGTTCTAAATGTTTTGGTATTATATGTTTTTACAATTATATCAATCAATACTTGTGTATAGAAATGAGTATATGGAGAAAAGTTTAGACAAGCTCTGACTATTTGAAACATTTTAAAGAAACAATCCATATTCTCATCTTCAGAGTCAGTTTCTTTAGCATAACATACAAGTTCTATTAATTGTGTATATATATCTTTTAATTTATAGAAATCTTCACGATTCATAATAGCAAATTCATATAATTTATCTCCAATGTTATATTCATAATTTCCTAAAGCACCAAAATATTCTCCGAGTATTTTTTATTATAATTTTATTATTATTAAGTGTGAAATTAGTTATCATATCAAGGTTTCCTCCATTTAAAGAATAGAATATAGCTATTTCAATTTTTAAGTTATTTATAGACTTGCTAAAATCTATTTACAACATTATTTTAGCATCTTATAATGAATTTATCAAGATAGAAAATAGTAACTTTAAATAAATATTTTCTATCAACAGCACATTGAAAATTGAATAACAAACTGCAAGCACAGATAATGAAACTTCTGTCTGGCTAACGTGATGTAAAGGGGCAGCTCGACTTACGGTGGAGATGAGGGCAAATCTCATATGAGTAATTAATTTACTACTTGTAGTTTTAAAATAAAAGTAATATTTCTGAAGTTTTGATAATAGTATTGAAATGAAAGTAGGTGAGAATTTTGAAAAAGGGTTTGAAGATTACGTTTATAAATCCTAATACTGAAGAACAGATAGTACAAGCTATGGCTGGTGTTCTTGCTTATAATTTAGCTGAGAATGGCAATAAGATAATATTTGATTATAATTCAAATGCTTATCAAAATTCTCACAAAGAAATAGAAGATGAATTGGAATTATGATGACAAAAATTCTTTGAAAAATTTTGCAAAATGTCTTGTCAAATTAATAAAAAGTGTGTATAATGAATATAATAGTAGTAGATATTTAATATCTACTATAATTAAAAATGTGAGTCGCAACCCTATTTGCGAATTAAATGGATAGGTGAGAAAATGTGAGCCGCAACCCTGCTTGCGAGATATAAATGGGCAGGTGAAAAAATGTTAATTATAGTAAAATGTGGGGTCTATAAAAAAATAGATCCCATATTTTCATAAAAGGAGAAATGTAACAAAAATGGTAATAGAAGATGGAAAATTTTACTTTATAAAAGATGAATTTTTTGATGTATTTAAAGATTATGGTTTGATGGTAAATAAAGAAAATGGAAATAAAAGACCGTGTTACTTTTGTTTCAGAGATAGACAAAACAAAGAAATAATATGGTTTGTTCCAATATCTACTAAATATGACAAATATAAGAAAATCTATGACATAAAAAAAGTTAAAAGTGGAAAAAGACCAGTATATAACTTTGTTTTTGGTAATGTATTGGGAAAGAAAGCAGTATTTCTTATACAAAATATATTTCCTACAACTATAAAATATATAGAGAAAAAATATAGAAATTCTAATATGGATGTTGAAATTCCAGAAATTGTTAAAGAAGAAGTTATTACAAAAGCATTAAGAGTAGTAAATCTTGCAGAAGATGGTGTAAATATTCCATTTTACAATATAATAGAGATGAGAAATATATTACTAAAAAGATAGAACAGTGACAATGGCACACAAAATGGCATTGAAAGAGAACTAATCAAATGTACTCGCCACCCTGTTGGCGACAAATAAATTCACAGGTGAACAGATGTTACTCGCAAACCTACTTGCGACAAATAAAAGCGTAGGAGGACAAATTGAAACCGCTGACCAATATGCGGTATATAAATAGTTGGGGTGTGAAGTTTAAAATCTATTCCAAAATAAAGCGGAGTAGATTTTTTATTTTTAGTATTGTCTTTTTACAACTAATATGCTAAAATGTAACAGAACGAAACAAAAGTTACAGATAACTATAAAAAGAAAGTAGTGATGTTATGAAAATTGCAGCTTATTGTAGGGTATCAACTGAAAAAGAAGCACAAATAGACTCATTAGAAAAACAAATAGAGTTCTTTAATGAATTTACAAAAAAGAATGGATATGAATTGTACAAGCTATATGCAGATGAAGGTATATCTGGAAAACAAATAAAACACAGAAAGCAATTCCAACAAATGATGCAAGATGCAAAAGCAAAGAAATTTGAAAGAGTTGTAGTAAAAGATGTAAGTCGTTTTGCAAGAAATACAGTTGATTTATTGCAAAGTATAAGAGAACTAAAATCTTATGGAATACAAGTAGATTTCTTAAATAATGGCGAAGTTATGGAAGGTGGCTCTGAATTTATACTAACAATTTTAGGAGCAATGGCACAACAAGAAAGTGCAAATATGTCTAAAAGGGTTAAATTCGGAAAAGACATTACTGCTCAAAAAGGAAGAGTACCTAATTTGGTATTTGGATATGATAAAATTCCAAATGAAAGATATACTCTAAAAATAAATGAAGAAGAAGCCAAAATAGTTAAAGAAATATTTGAAAGCTATGTATACAAAGGAATTGGAACAACAAAAATTGCTTGGGACCTAAATGATAGAGGAATACGTACAAAGAAAACAAAATCAAAATGGGTACAAACTTCTATTGTAAGAATGCTTAAAAATCCAATATATACAGGTAGAGTAACAAATAAGAAATCAGAAGTAACAGACTTTATAACAGGAACAAGAAAAGACTTGCCAGAAGAAGAATGGATAGTTGTTGAAAGACCTGAAATGAGAATTATATCAGATGAATTATTTAATAGAGCACAAGAAATACTTGCTCAAAGGTCAAACGAATTTAAGCTAAACAATAAAAGAGAAAAAACAGAATATGTTTTTAGTACACTTATATATTGCAAACATTGTGGTTATTCATTTAGAAGAATAAAAAGAAAATATAAAGAAGATGGACCAGAATATATAAGATGGGTATGTAGTGGAAGAAATTCAATGGGAGTAAATCATTGCCCAAACACAACTGTTATAGATGAAGAAGAACTTTTAAATGCAATAAAGACTTATTTAAAAAGTATAATAAAAAATAAAAAGAACTTTATGAAAGCAGTTGAAAAAGAATTTGAAAAAATTACAAAATTAAGAGAAAACAATGAAAGAAGTGAAGAAAGTCTACTTAAAGAAATTGAAAAGGTTACCACCAAAAAGCAAAAATATATGGAAATGTTTCAAAACGAAGTTATCAACATACAAGAATTAAAACAATATACAAATCCATTAAATGAAGATATAGCAAGACTTGAAAGAGAACTAAAACTAATTACTTCTGAAATAAAAGAAAAAGATGTACTAGAAAAAGAATTAACAAAAACAATAAAAACAGTAGATGACATTTTAAATAATCAAACAATTACAAATGCAATGCTAAAAACAATAATAGATGTAATTGAGGTAGATGATGACGCAAACATAGAAGTAAGACTTAAACTATTAAATGAAATAGGAACAAATCAGCCAGTAATAACGAGGTTTGAGGACATTTATAATAAAGAAAATAACGAAAATTCTACCGTTACGAAAAGTAACATCAGTACACAAAGATGTATCAGACAGGTTAAATAAAATAAATCCAAGTTTAGCTAAAGATGTTAGAAAAATTTTAGATGAAAATAAAGCTGAAAGGCATCTAAGAGGAGGGATGGCGACTAAACTAAAATATATGCATAAAAAGTAAATTAAAAGCACAATATCTATAAATATATCATAATATATAGTATCCTATCATTATGAGGTGACTAGTTATTACCTTATGAAAGGAATGAAATTAAATATGGATAAAATAAAAAAAGGGGATATAGTTGGTAGGATATCATATGAAAAAGATATAATTTTTGAGGTTAAAAGAATTATAAAAACAAAACAAGGAAAAAAAATTGTACTTTTAAAGGGAATAACTGAAAGAATAGAAGCTGATAGTGACATTTCTGATTTAGAGTTATTAAAAAAAGAAGTAGTTAAAGAGAAGATAAGAGTTGTTGAAGAAAAGTTGGATAGAAGAATTAAAGTTAACCAAAAAGATATAGATATTAAGCGTAAAGAAGAAAATGAAATTAACAAAAGATTATTTTACAACTATATTACGGGAAGAATTTTACACCTAGATGGAGACAAAAAGTATGGACAAAAATCACAGAAATACTATCAAAAAATGGGATTAACAGCAGTTGTTAAAAATATTCCAGAATATATGCAGCCTAGACAAGTATACAGAATGCTTGCTTATTATAAACCAGATATTTTAGTTATTACTGGGCATGATGGTTTAGTAAAAAAAGATCGAAATTATGATGATATATATAATTATAGAAACTCAAGATATTTTGTTCAAACGGTTCAAGAGGCAAGAAGATATGAAAGAGATTTTGGGGCTAATATAGCAATTTTTGCAGGAGCATGTCAAAGTTACTTTGAGGCTCTAATAATGGCAGGAGCTAATTTTGCTTCATCTCCTGCAAGAATTTTAATAGATATGTTAGATCCAATAATAGTTGCGAAAAAAATAGCGACATCAGAAGAAACAAAATATATAACAATTGATGATATTGAGCAAGAATTAAGAGATGGAAAACGTGGTGTAGGTGGAATTGGTTCTAGTGGTATGAAAAAGAGTATATTAATTAGAGATAATTTCTTTTGAGATTATCTCTGGATTTTTTTTGTAATATTTTTGTAATAAAAAAGTAATAAAAATGTAAAAAAGCAAAAAAAAGTGGCTTTTTTCCTTGATACGACTAAAGTTTACACAAAAAGTGTACTTATGATATGTTTTGACATTTAATTACCTAGATGATATAATGCAATCAATAAAAGTATAGAAGGTGATTAAATGATTTGCTCTGCAGATATTATGAATTTAAAAACAGATATTTTAGACAAAGTTGGTCAAAAGATAATAGTAAAAGGTTCACTAGGAAGAAATAAGTCATTTGAAAAAGAAGCTACAATAGAAAAAGCCTATTCAAATATTTTTACAGTAAAATATGATGAGGGATCAAGAAATGCAACATATAGTTACACCGACATATTAACGAGAACGGTTGAGGTAGAGGTCTTTAATGGTAATACATATAGTCCTTTAATTCCGCCAGCAGAACAAGTTATAAAAAAAGAATTAGAGTATAATAATTAGAAATTTATATAATAATATAAGAAATATTTTGCAATTTTTATTGACAGAGTCAATTATAACTGCTGGCGTGAAATCTGTGATTTCATACAGCAGTTAATTTTTGTCTAATATGACAAATGGAGGATGAATAATGATAAAGAAATTTAGAGATGAAAGAGGATCAATAACATTATTTATTTTGGCTTCATGTATGGTTTTTCTTGTTTCGATAGTTGGAGTATTCTCATATATAAAGAATAAAGAAGTAACTATGGATGAACAATATATACAAATAAAAAAAGGATATGAAGTAGATTTAAATAATAAAGATAATCTATATAAAATTGAAGCATCAAATGTAAAAACAAGCAATATAAGTATAGAATTTGAATCTCAAGAAGGCTATTTTATTCCAACTGGAAGTTCTAATGTGCAAATATCGCAAAGGTTTAATTTGGAAAATGGAACTCAATATGGTATAAAAAGTATAAGCTATGCATGGAGCGATAATATAGAGACCACACCAAATTCATGGAAATATTTATCATCTATATATACAGAGTATACAGTAAATTTAGATGATGCGACAGAAAATAATTATTATTTATGGATAAAAATTGTGGATGATTATTCAAATGAAGAAAAAATATTTAAAAATGAATCTCCAATAAAAGTGATAAACGGAGAGATTTCAATAGAAAAAGTGGGAGAAATAGTTAATATAAAATTTCCAGATGATATTTTAATTTATAATAAAAAAATAGGACAAGGAACTGATTTAGAAAGTGCAAAGTTAAATTTAAAGAATGCTGAATTTACAAGTATTACTTTAGATAATACAGCAAATACTGTATATGTTCAAGCAACTGATGCACATGGGAATAAAATTTATAATAGTGTGATTTAAGTCTAAAAAAATCCTTTTCATGTTTAATAAAATTAATTATTAAACATGAAAAGGATTTTAATACATCCAAAAAACAATATTACTATAAATTATACAACCTAGTCCAAAAAGAGCAACAAATATACCTCCAAAGATATTACAATGTTTTTTTATTTCATAACCTGAATAAGATAAGACATGTCCCAAAATTAAAAGGGTAGATAAACTAAAAAAGAATTTTATAAAAAAAGTATTCATAATTAAAATATTCCTCCATTTTTAATTGTTTTGTACTAAAAGGCTTGAAACTAAGTTAGAATTTATTGTCAAATTAAACTCACTATTTGGGTATTTATCACGCCAGTTATAATTGTTCATATCATCTATTGTAGAAAAGTGTTTTTTAGCTATATGATAAAAACCTGTAATATCAACTTTAAAATCTTTTGAAGTCTTATATAGATAATCTAGCATATGATTTTTTAGATATTCTTCTGAAGCTTGTTCAAGCTTTAGAAGAGTTTCATTATCGGCATAATTTACACCATCAATGATGCTATTAATTTTTGATTCTAAAGATATTGTTATGTTAATTACAGGATGATCATCCAAAATATCTATATTTACTTTACAGTCAGAATTTTTAGACATATTCATGGATATTCTCTTATCACTTTCAAATGGATCAGGTACAGAGACAAGAAAGTGACTAGTTTCATTTGTAATAATAGAACGTGCAAGTGTCTCACCAGCAGTTAGATTTCCTATACATTTATAATCACTAAAAACTGCTAAACCCATATTCTCATTACCTCTTTGACCTGTTATGCCAGAATTTCCTGGTGTCATATTTTCAGGAAGTACTTGAGCAGAGGAATTTGATTCGGAATTTGGGGATGAATTTTGCTCAGTGTTTTGATCTGAATTTTGTGATGTATCTTCAGTTTGATCTTTATTAGTATCAATAGGATTTTCAGAACTTTGCGTAGACTCTGAAGATTTATCGTTTTGACTGTCAGATGTGGATTTCTTCTTATTTTCAATAGAACTTTTATTTGTACCGCCTAAAATAGCGATATTTCCAATATTAGAATTTTTAAAATTTTCATAGAATTGCCCTATAGTTATATTTGATGTATAACCAATGTATTTACTTGAATTAGTGAAAACGTCATAATATTTAGTTAGTATTTTTTCTAGAGGGGAAGTTGAATTGTCAATATAGTATTTGGCACTTTCAGTAGTAACTATTACATTTACATTAGGTCTGATTTGAGTACTATTAATCAAATCAGAAACTTCTTCATATATCCCTTTTTCTGCTAATTCTTTAGAAAAGAGTACTACTTTACAGGTTGATAAATTTATTCCCTTACCTGAATAAGAATTCATAATATTTATAGCACTGTCAATAGATGTAGCAGTAATTGTATCTAATATAGTAGAAGCCTCTGTTGTTGAAGAATCTTCCGAAAAAGATGATATATCAAGGAACTCGAAAGTAACTTGAATCATTTGTGGATCATCAGCTTTATCTAAAATTAAAGCTACTACGTAGTTAAGGTTATCAATATTATATACAGAGTAGGTAAGTGAAAAAGCATATAAAAATATAAAAAATGTAATAATAATTATTATCCATTTAAAAATTAATTTTTTCAATTGTTACCTCCTACTTGTTTCTTTTTAATATTTGCTAGAATTAAAATAATAAAACTCAAAGCAAGTGTTATTGAGAAAAATAATATTTTAAATATATCATTTTCAAAAAATTCCAAGGTGGGATTATTTTTTATAAGTATAGATGTTGAAAAGATGCATAATAGATAAGGGTAAATAACAGGTTCATTATTAGTGGTATTGCTTATTTTTTTTAATATATTTGTACAAATTATAGTACTTATACTTAAGTAACTTATGAAAGCTAAAGATACTATAAATAGAAAGAATGAATCTAATCTTTGGAAGAAAGTTCCAAATTCAATATACCTTACAGCTAGGTACAAAGGGAAAAGTTCACTATTACTTAAAGTATTGTTAAACATAAAGAGTACAGTTGATACAATTAAAATTAAAAATAATCCCGAAATTATACAAGAATATAGTGCAATATTTTTAAATTTATTTGGATCAGATAAGTATGATGGAATAAAATATAGATATCCAAGTCCAATAAAAGCAAATAAATTAGAAAATCCTTTGAAAAAAGTAGCATCTATATTTTGTCCCAAAATTGGATATATATTATTAAAGTTAAAATTTTTAGTGTTTCCTATAAAAACTAATATTAAAACTAAATAAATTAGTGGTGATATTATAAGATTAGCTTTAAATGCACCAGATTTACCTAACTGAGATACAAGAGCAGCTGAAATTATAAATAAAAGAAATATAAATATAATATCAGTTAATGGAAAGAAAATCGTTTGAAGAGAGTTACACAATCTTCTTAGTAGAATTGAACTAATTAGTATAAAATAAACAGTATATATAATTCCAATGATAAACTTT
>ENA-OPJG01000278-OPJG01000278.1-human-gut-metagenome-genome-assembly--contig:-NODE-278-length-10315-cov-3.284503_pt1 | contig 10315 bp, 12 predicted proteins | sample MGYA00241414_ERZ501657 | MGnify/ENA primary metagenome ERZ501657 (study PRJEB25962, sample SAMEA2042296) | human gut metagenome | biome: human gut; feature: human-associated habitat; material: faeces... | reverse complement strand
AAATATACGCAAAATTTATGGATAAAAATTTTGCCACGAATTACTTAACAGATACCTCAATTGCAATATTAGAAAAAATGCTTGACTTTTAATTTGTTATTATAGTAAAATTATAATATAAAAAATAGTACAATATATGAGATCAAAAAAGGATGTTATTTTGATATATTGTGAAAGATAGATTATAATATAATGTGATGCTTGGCTTGTATATTTGTCGAGTGGAAATGTTATTTTATATATAAAAATATAGGAGGATTTTATTATGGAAGAACTTAATGAAGAAGAAATGAAATGTGAAGGTGGAGCATGTAAAAAAACAAACTCTTATCGTAGACTACCAGGATATGAGCATGTTGTTACAGGAGGAAGACCAGGAAATTATATGATTACAAAGGGCTCAACATATGAATTAAAAAGTTGGAGAATAAAAAATTCTAAAAACTTTTTAGGTGGATCAGCAAATTATAAAATTATAGATAGATTATGGATCACAGCTAGTGGAGAAGTTTGGTGTCATACCCCATCTGGATTGGGAACTTGCGAATTAGAATTAGTATTTCGCGATAGACAGTGGGGAACTGAAGTTAGAAATAGAACCAAAGTTCAACTTGTTGTAAGATAGTATTAATATTAATTTTATAAAACAATCAATTAGGAATAATTGGTTGTTTTTTTAAATTTTTTATTATATACTTTTTAATGTATAAAAATAAAAAAGGAGGATATTGCAAATGAAATATGATGTAATTGTTGTTGGAATGGGACCGAGTTCTGTATTTTTAGCATATGAATTAATTAAATTGAAAAAAGCAAAGAATGTACTTTTAATTGAGGAAGGACGCAGGGTAGAAAAAAGGATATGTCCTATTACAGAATGTGGAAGATGCATGCATTGCAAGCCAGTTTGCAATATAACAAGTGGATTTTCTGGAGCAGGGGCTTTCTCTGATGGAAAGTTATCTTTATATAATAAAGAAGACGAGGATTTATATGTAGGTGGAGAATTGCATAAATATATTGGTTTAGAGAAAGCAAAAGAATTGATAGATTACTGCGATAAAATTTATTTAGAATTTGGGGCAGAAAAAAAATTACAAGGTGTAGAATATAAAAAAGAAATACAAGAGTATATAGAAAAATCAAAGAAAAATGATTTGAATTTAATAAGTATTCCTATAAGACATTTGGGAACGGAAAAAAGCCATGAATTATACGGAAAACTTGAAAAATACTTAGAGGATAATTCAATAAATATGATGTTTGATACGGTTGTATCTGATTTAATAATAAATGAAGGAATAGTAAAAGGAGTTGAAGTTAAACCTTCAATAGGTAAAAATAGTCGAGTAGACAAAATTTATGGAGATAATGTCGTAGTAGCAGTTGGAAGAAAGGGAGCTAAGTGGTTAACTAATATTTGTAATAAACATAATATAAAAACAGAAGCTGGCGTAGTAGATATAGGAGTAAGATATGAACTTCAAGATGAGGTTATGGAAAATATTAATAAATATATGTACGAGGGAAAATTTATCGGAAAACCTGGACCATTTAAAGATAAAGTAAGGACATTTTGTCAAAACCCTAGTGGTTTCGTTTCGGCTGAAGTATATGATAATAATTTAACTTTAGTTAATGGGCATTCATACAAGGAGAAAAAAAGTAATAATACGAATTTAGCAATATTAGTATCACATAAGTTCAATTATCCTTTTGATAAACCAATAGAATATGGGATTAATGTCGCAAAAAATCTTAATGAATTAGGTGCAGGAAATGTCTTAGTACAAAGATTGGGCGACATATATAGAGGAAAGAGAACATGGGAAAAAGAATTAAAAAACAACAAAGTTGTTCCAACACTTGAAGCGGCTGTCGCAGGTGATATAACATTTGCATTAGGATATAGAACGATGACAGATATATTAGAATTTATAAAAAGTGTTGATAAAGTAGTAGAGGGGTTTGCAGATCCACATAATTTACTTTATGCACCAGAAATAAAATTTTATAGCAATAAAGTAAAAATCGATAATAACTTTGAAACATCAATTAAGGGGCTATACTCTATAGGAGATGGAGGAGGACTTACAAGAGGGCTGATGATGGCATCTGCATCTGGTATTAGTTTAGCAAGAGTGTTAGCTAAGAAAATTTAATTATAAAAGTATTGAAAAGTTCTTAAAATAATATTATAATAGTACATTAGTAAAAATATAAGGAGAACTGTAATGTTAATAAATCAAAATTTGTTACAAGAGCTATATGATGATGCTGGTTTTGAAAGAACTAAAAAAGCTAAACAATACGCCAAAGAAAACAAAATTGATATACTAAAAATGAATTATGATGATCCAAATAATTTTGATATATCATCAGATGTAAAAGGAATTCATGATGAATACAGAGTTAATGTATGTGTTAAAAATGCAGAATTAGAAGTTGCATCATGTGAATGCAAAGATTATGAAAAAACATATGGAGTTTGCAAGCATATTTTAGCAACTATAATTAGATTAAATCAGACCAAATTTTGGGAAAACCATGAGAAAACTAGGCAAAATAAAAATATAAGTGATGCCTTAAAATCACAAGACTTTGAGAAAGTTATAAATGAGTTTTATAATGAACAGTTAAGAGAAATAAACTCGGAAAATTTAGAAGAGTTGCCTAATAATTTGAAGGTAAAATTAGAACCAAAAATAATATTTGACAGGATAGATTCGGATTTAAAACTTGAATTTAAAATAGGAAATAATCGTATGTATAAGATAAAGGATTTATCAGAATTCTATACAAGAGTTATTAATAATGAATTTTATAAATATGGCGAAAAACTTGAATTTTTACATAATGTTAATAATTTTGAAGAAAAAAGTATACCTTTACTTAAATTCATTTTAAAATATTCGGAGATTTTAAAAAATGTAGTAAAGAGAGAAAGATATAGTTACTATTATAGTTCAAATGTGAGTCAACCATACTTGACATTAGGAAATAACACTATAGATGAAGCTTTTGATTTATTAAAAAATAAAAATGTTATATATGAGTATGATTATATATCAAATAAAATGAATTTTATTGAGGGTGATCCTCCAATACAATTTTCAATGAAAAAGATAGGAGATGGTACGTTCAAATTTGCACCTAATATAGACATATATGAGATTAGAATATTTAAAGGTGAAAAATATGATTATTTATTAGATAAAGATAAATTATACAGATGTTCAGAGAAATTTAAAAATTCAACAATTAAGTTAATAAATATATTTAAAAGTAATTATATAAAAGAAACAACTTGTAATGAAAATAAATTGAAAGATTTTTTTTCAATTATAATGCCACGAGTAAAAAATAATATAAAATTATCAGGTATTAGTGATAAAGAAATAGAAGAATACACACCAAAGAAATTAGCAACAAAGATTTTTTTAGATTTTGATAAGAATGATTATTTAATATTAGAGCCAAGATTTTGCTATGGGGAAGAAGAATTTAATCCTTTCAATGACAAAATAAAAATTAAAGAAAAACGAAATGAAATTCAAGAAAATATAACTCTAAATATCTTTAGAAAAACAGGATTTATGATTGATAAAGAAAATTTAAGATTGATTTTACCTGATGATGACAAAATTTATAGATTTTTAAATGAAGAAATAGAATTTTATATGCAAAAATTTGAGGTTATGGTTACAGATAATTTTAAATTAAAGGAGATAAAAAAGCCTAAAATCGGGAATATTGGTGTAAAAGTTGAAAATAATTTACTTTCAATAGATTTAAATAAAATGAATTTAGATACAAAAGAATTTGAAGAGATTATGAATAAATATAAATTAAAGAAAAATTATCACAGGTTAAAAGATGGAAGTTTCTTAAAATTAGATGATAGTGAAGATTTAGATTTTATAGACAAATTGTCGACTGGACTAGATGTGAGTTATAAAGATTTGTCAGATGGTGAAGCAAGACTCCCTATTTCAAGAACATTGTATTTAAATGAATTACTAAAGAAAACTAAAGATCTAAGTGTGACTAAAAATACTGAATACAAAAAAATTGTAAATGATTTGGAAAAGAATAACATAGAAGATGATGCAAATGTCCCTGATGAAATGAAAGACATTTTAAGAGATTATCAAAAAATTGGATTTAAGTGGTTAAAAGTACTTGAAAGTTACCATTTTGGCGGAATTCTTGCAGATGATATGGGATTGGGAAAAACATTGCAATTACTTACTATTATTTTAAGTTATATAGAGTCAGAAAAAGAATCAAGAAAAGCAAGTATTGTTGTCTGCCCGAGTTCGCTTTCTTTAAATTGGAAAAAAGAAGCGGAAAGATTTGCTAATAAATTAAATGTTGCAGTTATACATGGAAAATTACAAGAAAGAAAAGAAATAATATCACAAATAGAAAATTATGATTTAATAATAACGTCATATGACTTATTAAAAAGAGATATAGAATTTTATAATGAAAAGAATTATAATTTTAAATATATAATTGCAGACGAAGCGCAATATTTAAAAAATAGTAATACTCAAAATGCAAAAGCAATAAAAAAGTTAAAAGCGGATACAAGATTTGCATTAACAGGTACACCAATAGAAAATTCGCTTGCAGAGTTATGGTCAATTTTTGATTTTATAATGTCAGGATATTTATTTAGCTATAGGAAATTTAAAAGTTTGTATGAAACACCAATAGTAAAAGATAATGATCAAAAAACAATGGAAAAATTAAAAATGCTTATAGAGCCATTTATTTTAAGAAGAACAAAAAAACAAGTTTTAGTTGAACTGCCTGAAAAAACTATCAGTGTTCTAAACAATAGTATGGAAGATGAACAAGAAAAAATTTATACGTCATATTTAGTTAAGGCAAAAAAAGAGATATCAGACGAATTAAAGATTAATGGATTTGAAAATAGTCATATTAAAATATTAGCAGCTTTAACAAGACTTAGGCAAATTTGTTGTCATCCAAGTCTATTTATTGATAATTATGAAGGTGGAAGCAGTAAACTTAAACAATGTATAGAAATTGTACAAGATGGAATTGAAGCAGGACATAAAATATTATTATTTTCTGGGTATACAGCTATGTTTGATATTATAGAAAAAGAATTAAATAAATTAAATATAAAGTACTTTAAACTTATAGGTTCAACCAAAGTAGATGAAAGAATTAAATTAGTAGATGAATTTAATTCAAATAAAGAAATCAAGGTATTTTTAATTTCTTTAAAGGCTGGGGGAACAGGACTTAATTTAACTGGAGCAGATATGGTAATTCATTATGACCCATGGTGGAATGCATCTGCTGAAAATCAAGCAACAGATAGAGCATATAGAATTGGTCAAAAAAATAATGTTCAAGTCTATAAACTTATTACAAATAATTCTATTGAAGAAAAAATTTATGAATTACAAAAAAAGAAAACAGAACTTATAGATAATATGTTAGATACAAAGACATCTTTTGTTAATAAACTTAGTAAAGATGAGATTATGAGTTTGTTTGAATGAAATTTGAAAAAGTACTTGCCAAAATTAAATTTTATAGGTATAATGTAAAAACAAATACAAAAAAGACGGTTTAATGTCTAAAGGAGGAGTTAGTATGGAAGTAAAAGTAATAGGAAAGGAAATAAAAGTAACAGATGCAATTAATGATTATGCAGAAAAAAAGTTAGAAAGAATAGATAAATATTTTGAAGATGCAAAAGCAGAAGTAGTAGTAAGATCAGAAAAAAATGAACAAATAGCAGAATTTACTGTTACTGCTAATGGAGAAAAATATAGAGCTGAAGCAGAAGAAAAAGATTTATACGCATCTATTGATAAAGTTATTGACATATTAGAAGGTCAAATAAGAAAGACAAAAACTAAAAAAGAAAAAATGATGAGAGAGGGATCTATTAAAGATTTAAATAGTGTTGATGTAAAAAGATCTGAAGTTGCAAATGAAATCATTAAATCAGCATATTATGAAATAAAACCAATTTCACCAGAAGATGCAATGCTTGAATTACAAGATAGACCAACACATACATTTTTACCATTTATAAATGTAGAAACAGGAAAAGTAAATGTTATATATAAATTAAAAGATGGAAAGAACTTTGGTATTGTTGAACCTGAAGCATAATAATTGAAAAAATAAAAGAAATCCGATTATGATATAATTGGATTTCTTTTATTTTATTTAGAAATATACATGAATAAATTAAAATTTTCTTTTTCTAGCTGCTTCTGATTTTTTCTTTCTCTTTACACTAGGTTTTTCATAATGTTCTCTTTTACGAACTTCTTGAAGAACACCATTTCTGGCACATTGCCTTTTAAATCTTTTTAAAGCATCTTCTATATTTCCATTATTAACTTTAATTTCTGACATTAATTATTCCCCCCTTCCGGTCATACAAAACTGTATGTGGGATTATTTCAAAAGGACATAGCCCTTACCCTATACACATTGGATATTATACTCCATAGAAATAGGTGTTGTCAAGAAGAAACTAATAATTAACATTAATTTTTTAATTACTTTAATCTAATTGCTCTGTATTGGATTCATTGCTATCAATGTTTTGAGAGTTCGAACTTGTATTATTTGAAGTTGCTCCAAAACTGAAAACCTTTTTCTCAATACGTTCTTTTCTTTCGAATTTTTTCTCGAATTCGTATTTTGTATTATTAAGGGTTTCTTGTATTGCATTAAACATTTCTTCGACATCTTCTTTAGTGAAATCATAAGAGTTACTTCTAGACATAGGCTCTAAAATTTGGATATCATGCATAATATTGTTAACTCTTTTTCCTGCGTAATTCATAAATTTTTCTCTTTTTTTTTCATTAATTTCCATTTTAAATTTCGTCCCTTTCTTATATAAAATCAAATTATAATTTTAAAAATTACAAATGTATAATATCATAAAGCAATAAAAAAAAGAAATAGTTTTTGGAAAAATTTTCAAAAAACTCAAAAAAAAGTATTTTTTTAGTTGACAAACCGGCTTGAGGGTGCTAAAATATAAAAGCGTATGTAACTTAGATGCATACGATCACATCGTTTAAAAAAGGTAAATAAATTCGGAGGTGTATAAAATGGCAGCAAAAGGACCAAGAGAAAATATCATACTAGAATGCACAGATTGTAAAAGAAGAAATTACATAACTTCAAAAAACAAGAGAAATAATACAGATAGATTAGAAATTGTTAAGTACTGCAAATTCTGCAAAAAACGTACAACACATAAAGAAACAAAATAAATTAGGCTATTTTAAGGAGGAAATAAAATGGCTAAAAAAGATAAGCAAGTAAAAGAAAAAAATAATTACTTTAAAGAAATGAAAAAAGAACTAAAAAAAGTGGTTTGGCCAACACCAAAACAATTATTTAATAATACTGTAGGAGTAATTGCTTTTGTTGTAATTTTTGCTCTAATAGTATTTATATTAGATGTTTGTTTCGATTGTGTAAATAAATATGGAATTGTAAAACTACAAGAAAAAGTTCAAACTTCATTTAGTACTAATACTTCTGAAAATAATGCAGGAGAAAGTAACACATCAGAGGATAATGATATATCAGAAGGCGATACGACTGTAGATGTAAATTCTGAATCAAGTGAAGAACAGAAGTCAGAAAACGAACAAGATAATTCAAAAGAAGATAGTTCGGAAGAACAGTCAAAAGTAAATGAATAATAAGGGGGCTAAAAAATGTCTCAAAAAGATTATGATATGGTTCCAAGATGGTATGTTGTTCATACTTATTCAGGTTACGAAAATAAAGTAAAAACTGACTTGGAAAAAACTGTTAAAAATAGAGAATTAGAAGACTTTTTCTTTGATATTATTGTTCCGATGGAAGAACAGATAGAAATTAAAGATGGGAACAAGAAAACTAATTTAAAAAAGGTTTTCCCTGGTTATGTGTTAATAAAAATGATCGTAACAGAAGAATCGTGGTATATTGTAAGAAATACAAGAGGAGTTACAGGATTTGTGGGTTCAGGAACTGAACCAATTCCATTATCTGATGAAGAAATAAGAAAGATGGGATTTGATGATGTTCCAATAAAAGTAGATTATAATGTTAAAGACAATGTTCAAATTCTTGGAGGACCTCTTGATGGGTATACAGGAATTGTACAAGAAATTAATAAAGAAAAAAGTAAAGTGAAAGTTTTGGTTTCAATGTTTGGCAGAGAAACTCCAGTTGAATTGGAATTTTCACAGGTTCAAAAACTAGATTAAGGGAGGTGCCACTAAAATGGCAGAAAAAGAAGTTGTAAAACAAATTAAATTACAAATAGAAGCAGGAAAGGCAACACCAGCTCCACCAGTTGGACCAGCTTTAGGTTCAAGTGGTGTAAATATTATGCAATTTGTTAAAGAATTCAACGATAGAACAGCAAGTCAAGCTGGATTTGTAATACCAGTAGTTATTACAGTATATAAGGATAAATCTTTTGATTTTATAACAAAAGTTCCACCAGTTGCTGTATTAATTAAGAAAACAATTAATATTCAAAAAGGTTCAGGAAAGCCAAACAAAGATAAAGTTGCAAAAATAACAAAAGCACAAGTTAAAGCTATAGCTGAACAAAAAATGCCAGATTTAAATGCAGCATCATTAGAAACTGCAATGAGTATGGTTGCAGGTACTGCAAGATCTATGGGTGTAGTAGTTGTAGACTAAAAATAAAAAAATTGGGAGAATTTTATAGATTCGTTTGAACCAAAGGAGGTAAATTTAAAATGAATAAAAGATATTCAGAAAGTAAAAAATTAATAGAAGAAAATAAAAAATATTCTGCTGAAGAAGCATTAAAAGTAATTGAAAAAATGCCAAAAGCAAAGTTTGATGAAACAGTTGAATTACATGTTAAACTTGGAGTAGACTCAAAACATGCAGATCAACAAGTAAGAGGTACAGTAGTACTTCCAAATGGTACTGGTAAATCATTAAAAGTATTAGTATTTGCTAAGGGACCAAAAGCTGAAGAAGCAACAAAAGCAGGTGCTGATTATGTTGGAGCAGAAGAACTAATTCCTAAAATTCAAAATGACAACTGGTTTGATTATGATGTAGTTGTTGCAACACCAGATATGATGGGTGTTGTTGGTAGATTAGGTAAAGTATTAGGACCAAAAGGTTTAATGCCAAACCCAAAATCTGGAACAGTTACTATGGACGTAACAAAAGCAATTGCAGATATTAAATCAGGTAAAGTAGAATATAGATTAGATAAAACAAATATTATTCACTTAGGATTTGGTAAAGTTTCATTTGGAGCTGAGAAGTTACAAGAAAATTATCAAACAATTATGGATGCCATAATTAAAGCTAAACCAGCAGCAGCTAAAGGACAATACATAAAGAGTATTTCAATTTCAACAACAATGGGACCTGGAATTAGTATTGAATAGAATATATAGCCAAAGACAGTAGGCAATAGTAAGTCCTACCGAGGTTAAATAAAATGCAAGCACTTTTTATTAACCTTGGGGGAAAATAAAAGTGTTTTTAATTTTAATAAATATATCTAGGAGGTGAAATCATGGCAAGTGAAAAAAGTTTAAATCTAAAGAAAGAAGAAGTATCAAAATTAGCAGAAAAAATTAAAGATGCTAAATTAGTACTTTTAACAGATTACAGAGGAATTAATGTAGAAGATGTTACTAATCTAAGAAAAGAATTAAGAAACATTAATGCTGACTATAAAGTTATAAAAAATAATATAACAAAAAGAGCATTAGCAGAATGTGGAATTTCAGGATTAGAAGATCAATTAGAAGGACCAACAGCAGTTATCATGACAAATGATGATTACTTAGAACCAACTAAAGCAATTTACAATTTTAGTAAAAATAATGATTTTTATAAAATCAAAGGTGGAGTTGTAGAGGGTAAAGTTTTATCTGCTGATGAAATAATTACTTTAGCAAAATTACCATCAAGACAAGAATTATTATCAATGCTTGCTGGAAGCTTACTTGCAAATATTTCAAAACTTGCAGTTGCTCTTGATCAAGTAAAAGCTCAAAAAGAAGCAGAATAATATATAAAGAAATAAGTGCTAATTTTTATTAGCAAGAAATGAATTTAAAATGCTAAAAATAGCAAAATGAAGAGACCATAGGTCAAATAAATTAAATGGAGGATTTAAATTATGAGTAAAGAAGAAATGATTGAAGAAATCAAAAAAATGACAGTAGTAGAATTAGCTGATTTAGTAAAAGCTATAGAAGAAGAATTTGGAGTATCTGCAGTTGCAGCTGCAGCACCA
>ENA-OPJG01000275-OPJG01000275.1-human-gut-metagenome-genome-assembly--contig:-NODE-275-length-10328-cov-1.858951_pt1 | contig 10328 bp, 9 predicted proteins | sample MGYA00241414_ERZ501657 | MGnify/ENA primary metagenome ERZ501657 (study PRJEB25962, sample SAMEA2042296) | human gut metagenome | biome: human gut; feature: human-associated habitat; material: faeces... | reverse complement strand
CTCCCGAACCTCCGGTAGCTGACGGCGGCGCCCTTACATTCTCCCAAATGATTTTGGAAGCGGGTATCATGGAGCTGGAAAAACAGACCGATATTCTTACTCTTGAGACAAGCGTAGCCGTATATGAAGATAATAAATTCATCACTGCGCTCCCTTATGACGGACTCCGCATTACATTTACATCCATCAATCCCCATCCGCTTTTAGGCACACAAATGAAAGACTTCACAATCGACAAAGAGACATACATCAGAGAAATCGCTCCCTCCCGTACCATCGGATTTACCTGGGAGCTGGAGGCCATGCGGCAAATGGGGCTCGGCAAAGGCGGTACGTTGGAAAACGCCGTCGTTTATTCTGAAACGGACTGCCTGTCAGAATTGAAATTCCCCGACGAACTTGTCCGCCATAAGATTTTGGATATCCTTGGCGATATTTCCCTTGTGGGCCCGCTCCACGCACACATCATCGCGGTCATGGGAAGCCATAAGCTGAATGCCGCTCTTGCGGCGAAACTGAGAGTATTAAAAAAATAAAAAGAAGTTCATGAACAGGAGAGAATCAATTATGGAATTAAATATTGAAGAAATCATGGAAATCCTCCCCCATCGTTATCCGATGCTGCTGGTAGACAAAATTACCGAACTCGTTCCCATGGATTATGCCGTCGGAGTGAAATCCGTCACCATCAACGAACCATTTTTTCAGGGACATTTCCCCGGCCACCCCATCATGCCTGGCGCCCTTATCTGTGAAGCCATGGCACAGGTCGGCGGCGTTGCTCTCCAGTATCCCGAAGAAAATCGGGGCCTCATTCCCATGTTTACAGGCATGGACAAAGTCCGCTTCCGTTCCCCCGTCCGCCCGGGAGACCAGCTTGTAACCAAAGCGGTCATCAAAAAGATCGTAGGGCGCATGGGCAAGGTACACTGTGAATGCTATGTAGGGGAAACCTTCAAAGCATCGGCTGATTTCCTTTTCTACCTCGCTGAACCGGAAATCCCTTCCGGCAAGCAGGATGAAAAATAATTTTTAAAATCTGAAATCAGTTAAAATAAGATGATATTCAAAGAAAAATAAAGAAAAATAAAGAAAAACGCATATATTTCGACAAGACCACTGTTTTATTTAAAAACCGTCTTGCCGATGTATGTATAAAAAGAAATTAAAATCCGGCAGGCAGTATCCGCCTGCTGTTGAAGGGAAACCATGAGAATGGAATTAACAGTTATCAAATCAGCGGAGCCGCAGATTCATGAAACGGCCGTTGTTGATCCTACTGCCAAACTTCATAAAAATGTAATTATCGAACCTTATGCCGTCATCGGTCCCAACTGTGAAATCGGCGAAGGCTCCATAATCGGCTCCCATGCGGTCATTTCGAAAAACGTACGCATGGGGAAAAACAATCATGTGTATCCGAACGCCGTCATCGGCGAAGATCCGCAGGATTTGAAATTTGCCGGCGAATACAGTACGGTCGTCATCGGCAATGACAATAGCTTCCGCGAATTCGTCACCATCCACCGTGCTACGGGAGAAAACTGCGAAACCCGTATCGGCTCGCATAATATGCTTCAGGCATACACCCATGTGGCACACAACTGCAATTTCGGAGACTACATCGTCATGTCCAGCTTTTCCGGAGCAGCCGGCCACGTCACTGTGGAAGACCACGCGGTCATCGGCGGCATGAGCGGTATCCACCAGTTCGTAAAGATCGGCGCCTGCGCCATGGTGGGCGGTATGTCCAAGATCGTACAGGACGTATGCCCATTCGTGATCGTTGACGGCAATCCGGCAAGAGTGGTCGGACTGAACAGCGTAGGACTCGCCAGAAACAATATCACCCCCGAAGTAAGAAGCTGGCTTAAAAAAGCATACCGCACCATTTTCCGTTCCGGCCTGAAGCTGTACGAAGCTATCCATGAAATGGAACAGGACTTCCCGCCGACACCGGAAATTGAGCATCTTCTCCGCTTTCTCCGCAACTGCGAGCGCGGACTTTGCAGAACAAAAGATAAAAGTCAGAAATAATAAATATAAAAAGGCTTTCCATTTTTAGGAAAAGTCTTTTTTGCTGTGCCCAGCCTTTATACATTTTAATTTCCCTACTTTCAGGAAGACATATCTGTTTCTTTTTTACGCCTCCGGCGTCTCCGCACCCGGTTGATATGCCGTTCAAAATCTCCGTGGCTGATAAGTTCCGCCAGAATGAGCTGATCCAATACAGGAACGGTACAGGAATAAAACCCCGTCCGCTCCTGAAATCTGGACAGACGGTTTTCGGGAAGTACGAGGTACGCCACGCGGACAGAGGGAGCAATTGTTCGTGAGAACGTATTCATATATACTACCGGGCCATGGGGAGCAAGAGAAAAGAGCGTGTCTTCCGCTTTTGACAAAAGAGTGAACTCCGAATCAAAATCATCTTCAATAATCAGACCGGACCGCTCCTCCGCCCAGCGGATATACTCCCGCCGCTTCGAAGCATTTGCCGTAATGCCGCTTGGATAACTGTGGAACGGTGTCACATGAAGCACACGTGCGCCTGCCCGTTTCAGTTCTTCTGTCAGAATTCCTTTGTCTCCCAGACGGAGAGATTCTGTCCGTATGCCATGGGCGCAGTACACCTGCCGTATCTTCTCATAGCAGGGATCCTCCACCGCTACAAGCCGTTCCCTGCCAAGGGCCTGCACTACAAGGCTGTACAGATACTCCGCTCCCGACCCGATACAGATCTGCTGCGGAGAAACGATGATATTTCTGCTTCGCGCCAGGTAGTCGCAAAGTGCATTCCTCAACTCCGCCGTTCCCTGATTGGGAGAGCGGGCCAGCACCTTTTCGCCCCATTTGGAGAGCACTGTCCGTGCCGTTTTCGCATAAACGGAAAAGGGAAATACTTCTTCATCCGTCTCCGAATGAAGGACAGGCTTCACTTCCTTTCCCCTGTACCCCACGGGAAAAGCATCTTCCTCTTTATAAATGATAAAGTAGCCGCTCCGTTCCCGCGGTTCGACATACCCTTCTTCCGCAAGAAGCGCATACGCATGCTCCACGGTGATGACACTCACGCCATACCGCTCCGCCATGGCGCGTTTGGAAGGCAGCTTGCCGCCCCACCGGTAAATCCCGCCGGTAATCGCTTCACGGACACGGGCATAAAGCGCCATATATGCCTTTTCTTTTACACCATTCTCCATTTTGCCTCCATCTGATTATATTTTTATTTTTATTTTTGGTGATTTTCATAATGCCAGTTTATCATTATACTGTTTGTAAGTAAAGCTGTATAAGGAGGCTCTTCATGACAAACACCAATACCCCGGCAGGAAATATTTCCGCCGCCCCCCGCTATAAAGCCAGATGGCTCACGGTATGCGGCTTTTTAATGGCAATGAATACCGTCCTGTCATCTTTCAACATCCCCGTCCCCGGCGGACACTTTTACCTGAATGATGTCATCATCGTAGCGGCGGCTCTCTCTCTCGACCCGCTGGGCGCGTTCCTGGTCGGCGGTGTAGGCGCATTCCTGGGCGATTTCTTTTTCTACCCTCTCCCCATGTTTGTTTCCCTCGCCACCCACGGACTGGAAGCCGTCGTTATTTCCCTCTTTGCCCGGCGTTACGGAAAGAAGAATCTTCCCCTCACTTTCTTCGGTGTCTTCTTAGGCGCGCTCATCGTGGTTATCGGTTATTCTCTCGGCAGGGCTTATGTATACAGTACCCCGGAATATTCTCTCATCAAACTCCCCTTTGAAATACTCCAGGCAGGTATCGGTGCCATCCTCGGCGCGTTCATCTGGAAAAACAGGAACATGGGAGATATTATTCGGAAAATCATCAGTAAATAAAATGACTTCAGCCGCCTCACGGCGGCTTTTTATTTCCTTTCCCAAAGAAGCTGTCCGCCTTATCAGCTATTTCCTTTTCTGGTACAATAATACAGAAAGAATATTCACCAGGAGGAACTATGAGAACACTTCGCGATGCGGTATACGGACTGGCGGTAGGAGATGCCCTCGGACTGCCTGTCCAGTTTGAAGAGCGCGGTTCATTCCATGTGGAAAAAATGACAGGTTACGGCACGTATAATATGGCACCGGGGACATGGTCCGATGACACCAGCCTCACCCTTGCCACTTGCGACAGCATCAAACTCATGGGGCGGATCGACCTGGAAGACCTCATGTGCTGCATGACCGACTGGTATAAAAACGGCAAGTATACCCCTGACGGAAAATCCTTCGATGTAGGCATGACCACGGGAGCCGCCCTCAGCCGCGGAGAAGGCCTCTCCGATGAAGCTTCCAATGGAAACGGCTCGCTCATGCGCATCATCCCCCTCGCGTTCCTTCCCGAAGTAACAGACGATGAAATACGGGAAGTATCGGCACTCACCCATGGACACCGCATTTCAAAAAGCGCCTGCGTCACCTATATCCATATCGCCAGGGAACTTTTACAGGGAAGATCCATAAAAGAAGCTGTGGAAACTGCCGTCAATAATAGTATAGAAGAAAGCCTCTTTAAAAACCTTCTTACCATCAGCAGCCTGCCGGTAGAACAAATCAAAAGCACCGGCTACGTGGCAGACACCCTCGAAGCAGCCATATGGACACTGGAAAATACAGACAATTTCAAAGACGCCGTCATGACCGCCGTCAATCTCGGCGATGATACCGACACCGTAGGCGCCGTCACAGGAGCGCTCGCAGGCATCATTTACGGTTATGATGCAATTCCTGCAGAATGGCTGAAAGATTTACGCAGGAAAGACCTCATTGACAAATATCTCTTCCAATGACAAAAGGGCGGTCTTGCGTCCTTTTCTTTTACCAATCACAGATAAGGAGCTCTTATGCATCAAAATGATATCAGCGGTCTTCCCCATAAAATAAAATGGATTACACTATGCGGACTGCTCATGGCAATAAATACTATTTTCTCTTCTTTCAGCATCCCTGTCCCCGGCGGGCATATTTACCTGAACGATATCATCATCGTCATTGCCGCCTTGTCACTCGACCCCCTGGGTGCATTTCTTGTCGGCGGTGTGGGCGCGTTCCTCGGGGATTTCTTTTTCTATCCCCTCCCCATGTTCGTCTCCCTTGCCACCCACGGTATCCGCTCCGTCGTCATGTCCCTTATCGTGGGCAGGTATGGAAGAGACAACTTCCCTGTCGTTCTTGGCGCGACCGTCCTTGGCGCCCTCATCGCCATCGCGGGATACACCTTGGGCAAGGCCTACGTATACAGCACCTGGGAATATGCCATGCTGAAACTCCCTTTTGAAATACTTCAGGCCTTCATCGGATCCGCCATCGGACTCTTCCTCTGGAAAAACAGAAAATGGGGCAAAACGATCCGCCGCTTCCTTGGGTATTAACCCCTTATTCACCCTAACCGGCTGCACGGCTGTGGTTCCATTTCCATCAACTATCTTACACACGTAAAAAACCGGGCAATGCTTTCTGCTGCATGCCCGGTTTTTGTATGGGGTGTTCCACGGATTATCCGTTATTCCTCTTTTTTATTTCCTCTTTTATTTTCCCAAGCAGCTCTTCTTCCGTAAAGCCGCCTTTTGCCGCGATGGTACGGAAATCAGCCACCCGGCTCATCATCGCAAACAGCGCCGGATTAGAAAGAGGCTTGTACTTCGGAGAAAGCTGCAAAAGGAATTCCTTTAGGTAAGGATATAGCTGGAGCGCCCGGTGGAGAGTGGTGTCGCCTGTTATCTCCACCGTATTTCCTTCGTCTCCCTCTTCCTCCGCCGTTTCCGCTTCCACTTCCGTGCCGCCGTCTGCTTTGCTTCCCGTCCAGACAGGAGCGGACTGCGGTTTATTTCCTAAAGAGCGGATATGCTCCACATCCTGCATGGTTTCCAGACAGCCGCGGTACACACCGTTTTCATCACGGACAGCTATATAATTTACAAATATCTGTTTCCCCGGCTTGTTGATAAAAAATTCCGCCGTATCTTTTTCTCCGCTTTTAAAAGAACCCAATATCCTGTTCACGACAGGCAGTATTTCTCTGGGATGGCAGTTCTGCACTTTCCGGCCTATCACACCGGCGCTCCGGCTGAACACACGAACCGGCGTATCGGTATAAAACTTCACAATATCGTTTTCATCAACAAATGTCAGGTCAATGGGAAGATGGCGGTAAATCAGATTGATCTGCGCAAGAGTGAGCTTCCCTATAGCCACATCCATCTCCGTATCCGTGCCCGCCCCCATATGGTACTTGCTGAGAAGCGCGCTGAAGTCCTTCATAAAGGACGGTTCTCCTCCGGAAGACCGCTCTGTTTTTTCCGGCGGCAGGAATCCTTTCGGCGCCTCCATGTTGGCAAAGCCCACTTCCTCCTCGCCGATGCGCATTTCCCGGAATTCCTCTTCCGACAGAAGCTCCATGGATGTCGGGTACAAAACCTGGGTCTCCTTGAAAATAATATCCTCTATCTTCTCAATCACTTCGGGCTGCATTTTCAGGAACGCCTCTTCTTTATCCATATCCAGATACCTTGCGCTGCGGAGGATTGCCTTTTTCACATGATCATCAAACGTCCACATGATGAGTGTCGGGCGGTCAAACCCTTTCTGTTCCAGATAAGGGAAAAGCTGGTTATGTTTCCTTGTAATATGCTTTATGTATTCTTTCAGCCTGTCATAGACCTCCAGCCAGCGGTTTTTGATAAATTTCCCCGCCAAAAGCTCTTTCATTTCTGCTATCGTGCCGAGGATGATCTGATTTTCCTCCATGAATGAACGGATAGGGTGGCCTTCCGGCAATTCCAGATGCTCCCGTTCCATGACACCGTCGAAAAGCCGGATGATGTCATCCATTTTTTCATGCATGGTTTCATCATCAATGCCGTCATCTTTCAGCATCTGTTCGCCGAAAGCAAATTCCTGGGGCGTGACGGAATCAAAACGCTGCAAAATAATTTCACGCGCTTCCTCAAACGTCAGCTCCCCTTTAATGTATTTTTCTTTTATGTCGACAATTTCCCGGCACTTGGCTTCATCAAGACCGAGAATATCATTCATTGTTTTAGTCATATATCCTCCTTATATAACCGGCTGCATATTGTAATTCTCTGCAAAATAAGTATATCAAGAAAAGTCAATATATGCCATGTCATCCTGCCTATACGCCACACCTTTCCCGCCTGTAAACCGGCTGGCTGAATGGATACCGGCTGCCGGAAAGCAGAGAGCAAGCAGCAAAGATGAAGAAGGTGACAATTTCAAAAATGACTGCCCGCGAAATCATACTCATCACAAGCACCTTCCGGAAACCGAATTTTACCGGTGCTGAAATAAACGGAAACAGATCGTACGCTCTTCCGCTTTCCATACGGGACAGCAAAAAAGACTTCCCTCTTCTACGAGATGGGAAGCCTTTTGCTTTCGGGAACGTTTTCACCCGTTTTACTTTAATTATGAATTTTCTTCATCTTCTTCCGGTTCGGAAACCACATCGATGGAAGCGATCCGGTCTCCCTCTTCCAGACGCTGGAGGATGACGCCCTGTCCTCCTTTTGCTTTCTTGCTGGAAATCTGGTCGGCAGGAATACGGATGGTGATTCCCTGTTCGGAGATGCCCACCAATTCATCCCTGTCATCAGCAGCGACAAGCGCCACTACTTCATAGCCTTTCTTGAAGTTGATCGTCCCCTGTCCGTTCCTGCCCTGCAGACGGTAGGCAGAAGCGGCATTTCTCTTCGCGTTTCCGTCAGCGGAAATGGTAAAGATATCTTTCTCCGCCGCCACAACTACGCCTACCACATCATCCCCTTCTTTGAGACGCATGCCGTGGACACCGGACGCGGAACGGCTGAGAGGCCGTACATTGTCATCATCAATGGAGAAGCGGATGGCCATGCCTTTTCTCGTCCCCATGATGATTTCCTCATTGCCCTTGACCGGAAGCACCGCTACCAGGCGGTCTTCGTCTTTCAGGCGCATGGCGATGAGGCCGTTCTTATTGATATTCTTATATTCTTCCAAGGCCGTCTTCTTGATGTAGCCGTACTTCGTCACCATGAGGAGGTACTTGGTTCCCTCTTCGGAAATATCCAGATCCAGAAGCTCCGTCACGTGTTCATCGGCGCCAAGGGATGTAATGAAGTTGATCATCGCGCTTCCCCTTGCAGTGCGGCTTGATTCGGGAATGTCATAAGCCGTCTTCATGTAGACCTTGCCCTTGTTCGTGAAGAAAAGGATCCGGTCATGGGTGGACGTGGTGAGGATTTTACGGACATAATCTCCGTCCTTCATCTTCAGTCCGCTTACGCCGCGGCCGCCTTTCTTCTGTGTGCGCAGATCAGAAGAATCAATGCGCTTAATGTAATTCTGCTTGGTCAGGGTAATGGTCATGGGCTTGTCGGGAATAAGGTCGGTCACATCCATATCGCCCAGGGCTGCCGCAATTTCCGTACGGCGTTTGTCCCCGAAATTATTCTTTTCGTCAGTGAGTTCCGCTTTGACTACGCCCATGATTTTCTCCCTGCTGGACAGCAGATCGCGGAGATAAGCAATCGTTTCCTGTACATCCTTGTAATCTGCTTCAATCTTATCTCTTTCCAGACCGGTCAAGCGACGGAGACGCATATCAAGAATGGCGACTGCCTGCTTCTCCGACAGCCCGAATTTGGAAATCAGCGCCGCTTTTGCCACTTCATCAGTCCGTGATTCACGGATAGTGCGGATGACCTCGTCAATATGGTCAAGGGCAATAAGCAGGCCTTCCAAAATATGGGCTTTGGCTTCCGCCTTTTCCAGTTCGTAGCGGCTTCTTCTTGTAATGACTTCTTCCTGATGTTTCAGGTAATAGTAAAGGATCTGTTTCAGATTGAGGATGCGTGGGTGCCCGTCGACGAGGGCCAGCATGATGGAGCCGAAGTTGACCTGCATCTGGGTATGCTTGTACAGGTTATTCAGCATAATCTGCGGATTCACATCAGAACGCAGCTCGATAACGATACGCATGCCGTTTCGATCCGATTCATCGCGGAGCGCCGTAATGCCGTCAATGACTTTTTGGCGGGACAGGTCGGCAATCATTTCCACCAGACGCGCCTTATTCACCTGGTACGGCAGTTCCGTCACAATGATACGGTTCTTCCCGCGTTCCATTTCTTCGATATCCACTCTCGCGCGGACGGTGATGGAGCCTCGGCCTGTGCGGTAAGTATTTTCAATGCCTTTACGGCCCTGGATAATGGCCGCCGTCGGGAAATCGGGTCCTTTGATGTATTTCATCAATTCATCAATGGTAATTTCCGGATTATCAATCATCGCGCAAAGTCCGTCCACCACTTCCGTCAGGTTGTGGGGCGGCACGTTCGTCGCCATACCGACAGCGATACCGTAAGAACCGTTGACGAGCAGGTTCGGTATGCGGGACGGCAGTACAAGCGGTTCTGTCAAAGAGCCGTCATAGTTCGGCATGAAGTCAACCGTGTCTTTATCAATATCACGGAGCATTTCCAGCGTGATTTTCGCCATACGCATTTCCGTATAACGCATCGCCGCCGCCGAGTCGCCGTCAATTGAACCGAAGTTGCCGTGACCGTCTACCAGCGGATAACGGGTAGACCAGTCCTGTGCCATATTAACCAATGCACCGTAGATGGAGCTGTCACCATGAGGATGATATTTACCCATGGTATCACCGACAATACGGGCACTTTTACGATGCGGTTTGTCGGGACCATTGTTCAGTTCGATCATAGAATAGAGTACACGTCTCTGTACCGGCTTCAGACCATCCCTCACATCCGGAAGCGCACGGGATGCGATAACACTCATGGCATAGTCGATATAGAAAGTTTCCATTTTCTCTTTCAGATCGACTTCATGGATTTTATCAATCTCAGCCTCCGAAGGCTTATCAAAAATATCGTCGTTCATGTTTCCTCACAATCTGTCGTAAAATACGACTCTCTATTATTAAATACCGTAACTATTCAGATTCTGATTTGAAAAATAGTTGCTAGATGTCCAGATTTTTAACAAACTGAGCATTCTCTTCGATGAATTCTCTTCTGGGCTCTACCTTATCGCCCATAAGAGTAGTAAAGGTCAGATCCAGTTCGGATTCCGTCTCTTCATCATAATTCACTCTGAGCAGAATACGTCTCTCGGGATCCATGGTGGTCTCCCAAAGCTGCTCTGCATCCATCTCACCCAATCCTTTATAACGCTGGATCTTGTTATTTTGATCACGTCCTACTTCCGTCAGGATACTGTCAAGTTCTTCGTCACTATAGGCATACCATACCTTTTTGTTCTTCTCCAGCTTATACAGAGGCGGTTTCGC
>ENA-OPJG01000261-OPJG01000261.1-human-gut-metagenome-genome-assembly--contig:-NODE-261-length-10582-cov-2.376176_pt1 | contig 10582 bp, 16 predicted proteins | sample MGYA00241414_ERZ501657 | MGnify/ENA primary metagenome ERZ501657 (study PRJEB25962, sample SAMEA2042296) | human gut metagenome | biome: human gut; feature: human-associated habitat; material: faeces... | reverse complement strand
CAGGCTTGTCCTGACCGAATCGCCAACACCTGCGGATTGCCTGATAGTATTTCTCAAAAGAGTCTGAAAGACCAACAAATATCTCATTGCTGCAGTTCTGCCAATTCATACCATAGCCACAGATTGATGGCTTTGATACAAGCACTCTGACATCACCACTTGCAAAGCCAAGCATTGCATTGATTTTCTTTTCATCACTGTCAGAGCCTGTGACCTCCACAGCACCTCTGATATTCTTGGCAAGCATTGTTGACTCTGCATTGTAGTCACACCACACAAGATATTGCTCATCATTGCCATTGGCAATCTCACAAGCCTTTTTGACTCTGTCCTCAAGGCTGTCCTTTCTTGCTTTTGCTCTCTCTTGCAGTGTCTGTGTTACAGACGGAAAGAGGAGCATCTGCCCGGTATCGTCTTGCATTTCTGATTTGACAGTTACCTGATGCACATTGAGAGGTGGGAGATTGTATCTTTCATCCGCAAATCCCAAAATTGAGGGATTAGGCACAACACACGCCCAAGAGGCAATCCAATCCCAAAAGGCATCCTCAGCGTGACCCTTGAGCCTCCACTTTGATGTGTCTCCACCATCGTGGACAAAGAAAGTTGCAAGCATTTCAAAATAACTCATCACTCCTAAAAATTCAGAGTGATTGCCTAACTCCATAAAGTCATTAGGTGAGGGAGTTGCAGAATAGCAACTCTTATATGGAGTATTCTTGAAATCATCAATCAGCTGAGTCCTTATCTTGCCTATGTTGTTTTTGAGGATTGAACTCTCATCAAGAGCCACAGAGCCAAAGGTTGAGCAATCAAAATTATGCAGTTTTTCATAGTTGGTGATATTGACTGCATCTCTTGTCACATCCTTTTGACTCTCACAGATATTGACCTCAATGCCGAATGCCTCACCTTGTCGCTTGGTCTGATTTGCAACAGCAAGCGGAGCAAGGATGATTGACGGCTCTCCTGTGTGCTTTCTTGTCTCATCGGCAAAGCACAATTGCTGAATTGTCTTGCCGAGTCCACACTCTTGGAAATTGGCACATCTGCCTTTCATCAATGACCACTTGACGAGGAGTTTTTGCCACTCAAAGCAATTTTTATTGATATCAGATAACTCAATGTTATAGCCTGCATCAACAGCCTTGGTTTGCTTTGATGCAATAAAATCTATATAGTCCATAAGTTAGTCCTTTTCTCTGTAATTGTGAGAACTATCCTCTACGATATAGAAATATTGCTCATCACCTAACCTCTGACAGATTCTCTTGTCATTGGCATTTGACGGATGTCGGATGCCCTCTTTTGTGATGTTGCTTGTGATGATTGTTGGTCTCTTTGCCTTGATTCTCGACTCAAGCACATAGAATAGCATCTCTCTACCGTTGCCGGATAGTTCAGAGAGGTTGACATCATCAATAATCAGCACATTGGCATTGATGATATCCTTGAGCATCGCATTTCTGTATTCAATATCCTCATAGACAATCTCCGGCTGCACCTTGTATCTGACGGTGAAGCCTCTATCAAGTAAATCATTGGCAAGACAGATTGAGGCAATAGACTTGCCTGCTCCGGCTCTGCCACAGAGAATCAGACCTCTGCCACTCTCATACATCTCATTGAATTTTCTGCAATATTTTTGCGCTGCTTGGAGATGCTTGTTGCCATTTCCCCACTTTGCAAAGTTATCCTGATGGAGAGCAGCTGCCGGAAAGCAATCATATTTATTCTCTTTGATTTTTGCTATCCGCTTTGCATCCCTTTCACTCTTGGCAGTGCCATCAATCACAGCCTGCTGACACTTGCAAGGCACTCCGACCTTGCCATAATCAATCCGCTTGTGTTTTGGAGGCATCTGACTATATACTGCCTTGTGTACCTCATCATAGGAGAGTTCAGGATATTGCCTTGCATAGTCCTCCATCATCTCATTGATTTCCTCAATAGTGTATGTGGATCTGAACATTATCCATTCTTTCTTGGCACCACACTTGCCACAATGCAAAATCTCATAATTCTCAAAAGGCTCATAATAGTCACCCTCATTGAATATGCCAAAACGCAGTGAGGCTCTTTGCGCTGCCTTGAACATTATTTCATCAAAATATCCCATTAGTATTGATAGTCTCCGTTGCTTGATGTATCTCTTTGATTGAGATACGCCTCAAATTTAGTTCCAAATAGAGTGGAGGGTCTCAGGTATTTGCACATCCTTGCATCACCGAGCCACTCAGCACACTTGATATCAATGACTTTTTTGAAATCATCAAGGGTGTATCCCTCTGTGACTCTTGCATTGATATGCTTTTGAGAGTCCTTGCTTTGCCACTTGAATTTGGAGCCTGTTTTTTCGTTCAAATAAGAGATAACAGCACAATATATATCTTTATTACTCTTATCTCTATTCTCTTTACTCTTATCTCTTATCTCTGTGTGACATTCTTGTGACATTGGCGTGACATTGTCACACTCTGCCAAAAGTAAAGACTGATTGAGCCTGCTTTTCCTTTTTCTTTCTGCAGCAGCAGTCTCACTGCCAATCAGATTCTCTGTCTCAAGCATATAGATTGTGGCATCATCAAGCACCTCAATCATATTCAGCTCAAGAAAGATTTGCATTGCAGCCTTGACAATGTCCACATTGGTATTAGTGATTGTGGCAAGCATCTGCTCATTGTATGGTATGGTGTCACTGAATCGGAGATTGCCATTGTGAGAGATGCTTTCCACAAGCAATTTGAGATAAAAGAGTATGTAATCTTTGCCATTCGGCATATCCTCAATGATTCTGATTTCGTGCCTTTTGAAAAAGTCCTTATGGAGTTTCAGCCAATAATATTTTTTATTCTCAGCCACAGTATCACTCCTTTAGAAAGGTAGGTCATCATCGTCATCAATTATCTCCTCAAAATCATCATTGCTATATGATGGAGGAGCATTGTTGTATGATTGCTGCTCCGGCTCATCAGGTACATCAAGATTAGGCTTGTCATCTTGTTTTGAGCCACAGAATGAGGCATTGACAACAACCACAGTGACAGCCTTTCTGTTGTTGCCATTCTTGTCTGTGTAGTTGTTTGTCTCAATGCTGCCCTCAACTGCAATCATTGAGCCTTTGTGGAAATAACGGTCAATAAATTCTGCCGTCTTTCCCCAAGCTTGCATGTCAATAAAGTCTGCCTGTCTCTCTTGCCCTTGCGCCTGATAGTTGCGGTCACAGGCTAACTGAAAGTTGATGACACTCTTGCCGGAGGGAGTAGACCTCAACTCCGGCTCATAGGTCAATCTGCCCATAAGGGCAACAACATTAAGCATCAGCCTCACCCTTATTCTCTGTGTTAGACTCAACAGGAGCCGCCGGGATGTCCTCAGATGCTTTCTCAGATGTTTCTGCTGCTTTCTGCTCGTCAAGATATCTCTCTGCATCCTCAACTGTTGAGATTTCCTCAGGGATTTCAGTTGCAGTTTGCTCTGTTGTCTCTGTTGGAGAGCTGATGAATAATTCTCTGATGTCACCCCAAGGGATAACTGTACGACATTCTGCACAGTTGGAGTCAGCCGAAGTTCCACACACAAAGAATGCACCCGGCTTCTCATTGGTGATTGCACAGAGGAGGAGCGGAGCAGATTGGAGGCAATGGAAATCATCACCATCACCATATCTGTTGACAATTTCATCAACATCAATCGGTCTCTTTTTGTCTCTTGTCGTTACCTCTGACCACTCACTTACCGTTGCAATTGATTCAACCCATTCCTCTTTGTTTGCACACTCAATGGCAACCTGCTCCTTGGCATAAGCCTCTCTGATTTCATCAGCAGTGGTGTTCTCGTCATAGATGAAAGCAGGCTTTTCTGCATTTTTAATTTCATCAATAATGTCCTCAATTGGAAATGGTAACTCATCGACCTCATCCTCAAGGTTTGAAAGCCTCTCCTCAGCTGATTCAAGTTTGATTGCCGCCTCTTTCTGACAGGTGCAGATGTCATCAACACCATCTCTGATTTTGATAACATCCTCCTCAATGCCTGCCTGATTGATGAGAATCTGACTCACAGTGGCATTGATGCTGCCGAGAGTACCCTGACTGCGATATTGGTCACAGTGGATAAAGTCACAGTAATTGCAGATACATCTGAGATTGAAAACACCGATGCCTGCAAGAATGATAAGAACGATAAGAGTGAAAACGATAATAGATAATAAAGCTGTCATAATAAATCTCCTTTGTTATAAATAATTGCGACCAAATTCCTCAATAAATTTGGGAATAGTCCATCCGTATTTTTCCATTGCTGCTCTCTGCCCGGCTTGGTGCAGTTGCAGCATTGTCTTTTTATTGTGGTGAGCGCCATCCGGCGGCTCATTGTGGCAATTGTGGTGTAATCGAACTTTGAGACCATAATGCTCACTTTTATTGCGATATGCACCGCCAAAGATATGATGCCATTCAGTAGGGCAATAACCTCCACAAAGAAAGCAGACATTGTCATCCTGTTGCATTATGGATTTACTCATCATAATATCCTTTCAAGATGTCAGCTGTGTGCCTGCACTCCTCTGCCATATCATAATAAATTTTGATTTTCTTTCTCAGCATATACAGGTCTTTACCTTGATATATCCTGAGCAGTGGAGCAAGGGCATCCATCTTTGCTTTGAGCGTTTCATACTGCTGCTCATACTCCTTGGCAAGTTCCTCAATGGTCATTTGTTCTCACCCCATCTTGCCAATAATTCTGCTATCTCATCAGGTGTCTTTGTTTGGATGTTCATTTCCTTGCAGTCCATAACAATTGCATCAATAAGCCTTTGCATCCTCTTTCTGCTATAACAGGATGAGCCATAGTAAAAACGCACAAGAGAAAATCCCTGATGCTCATCAACTATCTCTGCAAACCAACCTAAGCCATAATTGCTCCAAGTTGACACCATTGCATTGACAGCCTCATTTTGTATCTCATACTCCACAGATATGCCATAGTCTCTTATGTACTGAACATAGATAGAATCCTTGGTGATGTGGGAGTCCTCCTCTTGCAGTTTTTCTGCCATCTTGGTGAGCAGCACCCACATATATGCATTGGCATTTGCGCTGCGCCTCTTGCCGTCAGAGTGCTTTGTGAATTTGCAGTCAAGGTCAATATTCAGTTGCTCCTCAAGGACAGGCAAAAGGCTTGCATCAGCAGCGAGTGTGATGAGTGCCTTTCCGGAGGCAAAGTCTCTTGATAGATTTGTTATGTTGCATTTGAACTTGTCCATAAATCTCTACCTTCATTAGTGGGAAAAATACCTTTGTGATAACAGTCAACAAGATACTTGATGCAAGGGATGAATGTTGTCTCAATCCACTCATCATTAGGCTCAATCTCAAAATATGAGAGTCGCTCTGCATCAATATCATTGAAAAAATTTTTATAATCATTATCTATCAAGCCATAGGCTACGATATATGCCTTTTTTAGTTGTGAGGCATAGAGTTGCGCCCACACTTGCCTTTTGTATTTAATTGGCACTTTAAAGCCTTTATCATAGCGATATGTTTTGACCTCAAAGATAGTTGTTTCTGAATTACCATCAAGATTGACTCTGAGCAGCAATTCAGGGATTTTGATTTGCTTGTCCTTTTCAGGAGCCTTGATAAAGTCAAGGATTTTGTGTTCATAGTGAGTTCCGGCAAGCATCGCATCATTTGTATAATCACTATGGCTCAATGCAATCTTTTCAAGCCAAAATTTCTCAAATGACTTTGTTGCATAATTGCCTATGATATAGTTGACGTCAGATGCACCAAACCACCCACTCCTGTCTTTGCTTGCAATCATTTTTTCTGCTTGCTCAGGAGTTCATTGAGGGATTTTTCATATTTCTGTAATGTTGCGAAGTAGGACATTATTGCCCTCATTTCCTCAACAGTGCTATGATTGAAATTGTCTGCAATTTCCTCATCTGTATATCCGGCTTTCATCAGCGCTGTCACTTTTTCAAGCACTCTTTCCCGGATTGCTTTCAATGAATGCTTTGACAAATCATCCGAATCATCCTCAATATCAGATATATCCTTGCTCCACAATCCAAAACCTAAGCCTGTATGGATTGCAACACCCTTGACAAACGCTCTCTTTTGTGCATTACCCACCCTCTGCTGAGTGAGGGAATTATCCTTGACAGGATTTGACCCATTCATTACAGGCTCTCTTGAAATAAACTCATCATCATCAATTGTGATTTTGACAGCCACCTCATAGCAGCTGTTGGTGATGCCGTTCTTGTCTGTAAACACCTTTTCACTCATAAACAGTGAACTGCCCTTGTCATTTGTCAAAGGCTCAAAAAACACCTTTTCTGCTCCGTTTTCGTGGAGCAAATCAATACAACTTGCCCAAGGGAGATAATCAGCGCCATCTCTCTTTTTGGTGTGTTTACTGATATCCAAACCCCTCAAGGTCTTAAAATCTTTTAATGCCATTAGAAATCAACACTCCTTTTGTAATTATTATTGAGGCACTCCTCACAGACATCATCTCCATCTATGTCATAATAGTCCTCATAGATTTCCTTACCGCAGATATCACAAAAGACCTGCACATTGCAGCCATTTGTCTGTCTGCAGTTGTCACAATCCAAGGCTCCATTGCACCCTTTACCATTGCATCTTTTACTCATTTTTACACCTCTCCCGGTTGAATCAGCTCATCGACTCGCCGGAGGATAATCTGCTTATAGAGAGCCTCAAAGTCAGGGGAATAATTATGCTCCTCAATGTGAGGCTTGTCCTCCTCAGGATCATACAAGAACTTTTTTGCCCTCTCAGGATTGATTTTGAGTGACAAGATGATAAAGATGCTGCCAATCGTCAAAAGACCTAAATTGACAAGCGCAAACGCCATACTGTCACTCTCTGATGTCGCACAAAGACCAAGCATCCAAAAGAGAACGCCAAGCATATCGAAGATGGTGCTTGCAATATTTCTGAAATTAACCTTTTTCATTTTCGGTTTCCTCCATATACTGCTTTTTGAGTTTTTCAAGTTGGCGATAAACGCTTTGTAATGGCTTGATGCCATAGTTATCACCATCTCTATCCTTGCAAAAATAAATAGAACAACTGCTACTCTTTTCAGGATATGTAATGTCGAAAACTCCTCCATTTTCATAGTCATCGTCAAGTCTCCATCCATTCGGATGAATGGATATTCTGATACCATTGACGTGTGGTGAATAGCAGAAAAAAGCATCAGCCTTTGTCTGTGTGCTGATTTCATAGCAGGTTGCTATAATCTGACCAAGCAATATCCCTGCTCTATCGTCATACTGTGTGTGTCTGCTCATAATGAACTCCTCTCAATTTTCGCTGACAGGTCTGATGCCCGTTTCCTCAAAAAACTTTTGACGGTTTATGTAAAAATTCCACCTGCCATTTTGATATACTGCCGAGCCAAAGCCGAATCTCTTGTCAATCAGACCTTGACGGATAAAGCAGGGATTTTTGTGCATCAGCGCTGCCGCCTCTGTGACTTTCAATGTTTCAGTGTTCTCATATCCTGTCATTTGAAATATCACTCCTCTTGATTTACTTGGAGATATTTGCTATAATCAAATTGCTTGTATTGATATGCAAATATCTGCTTGCAGTCGCCTGTTGCCTCAGGCGGCTTTTCTTTTTGTTAAGTGTTGCATTTTTGGGACGCTTTGCACAAAAAAATATCAACCTTATCAGATGCCTTGACAATATGGAGAGCCTCGCATATTTTCTCAATCTCACCTGTCTTGAAATCACTCTTATTGTTGATTTTAAGGTTGAAAGTATCTTTATTCATCCCAATATATTTTGCAAATGTCCTCTGACTGAATCCGGCACTAACAATCAATCCCTTTAAGCGAATTGTATCAACCATCCCTCTCACCTCCTTATCGTTTCATTTTTGGGACGAGTTCATCATAACATATCATCAAATCATTGTCAAGCATTTTTGGGACGATTTTTTGATTTTTTCATTTTTTGGCTTGCATTTTTGGGACACATATGTTATTGTATATTTGCGAGGTGATTATAATGAGTGAAATATCTAATAGATTGTTAAAACTGATTAGTAATAATAATATTTCATATGGTGAACTCTCCAAAGAGACGGGTATTCCAAAATCTGCTTTGCAAAGATATGCCACAGGAGAGACTGAGAAAATCCCTCTCACTCGTATTGAATTACTTGCAAAGGCATTGCACACAACAGCTGCTTATATATTGGGATGGGAGGATATTGAAAATTCTCTCTATACTCCCACTATATCAGAGGATGATATTGAATTCCCGGTTATTGCTGAGGTTGCTGCAGGCTTTGATAAAGTTGCAGTTGAGGAGTGGACAGGAGATAAAATCAAAGTGCCTCGCTCTTATCTGAAAGGCAGAAAGCCTGAGGAGTTTTTTGTGTTGAGAGTTAAAGGCGACTCAATGTATCCTATGTATGTTGAGGGAGACAAGGTGCTTGTACTCAGGCAGACCGCAACTGATTATAACGGTCAAGTTGCTATTGTGATATATGATGATGAATTCGGCACAATCAAAAAGGTTGAGCAGAAAAAGAATGCTGTTGACCTTGTACCTATCAACCCTCTTTACCCTCCTGAACATATCAAGGGAGAGGACGTAGAGAAAATCCACATTTTAGGAATACCAAAGGTATTAGTAAGAGATTTGGATGAGGAGTAAACTATGAAATTCGGATTTAGAAAGCCTAATATAAAGAAATCTATCAAGGCAAAGACCACAGGCAAGCTGAAAAGGAAAGCCAAGAGTGCTGTCAATCCTCTTTACGGCAAAAAGGGAATGGGATTTGTCAAGAATCCTGAGCAAGCCATAAAAAACAAGATATATCATCAGACCACTATTGGCGTATCTGATATAATAAATTCAGGCAGCAAGGCAAGCAAAAAGCCTGCTCAAAAGAAATCATCAGGCGCTGCACCCAATCCATATATGATGCAGGCAGAAAATGATATTAGGATAATCCAAGAGACTCTGCCTATCCTTGACACCACAACAAAGCCAGATGTATTCTTTTCAAGATTGGATTTACTAAAGCAGACAGGATTGGACTTGCAGAGCATTGAGCCATATGTCAGTCTGACTGTGTCTCCAACTCAAGCTATCAGAGAAATGATGAACAATGAGCAAGAGGTTATATATCAATTCATTGTGAGGTATTTCAATTCTGTATGGTCTTATGCAGAGACACTCAAAACCGACAAAGGAAAGAACAATCAATATCAAAAGTTCTATGATACTATGATGTCATATAGCAATAGGCTGAATGAATCGAATCTCAAATATATTGAGTACAAATACAATCAGTCCATTGTAAAATAAAAAAATCCCCTGCAGCCTCGCCAAAGGCTACAAGGGAAAGCAGAGTGATGGTACACTCTACCTAAGCAATAGTATTGTATCAAACTCTGCTGCAAATTGCAAGCAGGGTATTTTTATACCCTTTTATAAGCATACTTTGAATTATTGCCTCTATTTTTCAAAGTACAGTTGAGAGGTGATGCATATGAAATTGCCAAACGGATATGGCTCTATTACAAAATTGAAAGGCTCAAGGCGTAAGCCTTTTATGGTTAGAATCACAACAGGCAAGGATGAGAACGGCAACCCCATCAGAGCGGTGTTGGGATATTTTGAGACTCAGTCTGCAGCTGTGGCTGCCCTTGCAGATTTCAACCGGGAGCCTTATGATGTAGCAAGCAGAAAATTGACCTTTACAGATGTATATAAGCAATGGATTGAGACTGCTGAATGGGATAAACTGTCAGAGAGTGCAAAGAAATGCTACAAGGCAGCATACAACAAATACACATTGCTCCACAACAAGACATTCACAACAATAAAGATTGCCGACCTGCAAGACTGCATTGATAGAAATACAAGCGGATATACTTCCAATAGAGATATGAAACACCTTGCAAGCAAATTGTATCAATACTGTATGTTGCAGGAGATTGTCACTCAAAATAAGTCAACAATGCTGACCGTTGGCTCACCAAAAAGCACTCAAAATGAAAAAGTACCATACTCTGATGAGGAGATTGATATCTTATGGCAACATACAGATGATGAGATTGTCAAGCTGATTCTCATATACATCTATACAGGAGTCAGATGCAATGAATTGCTCTATCTTGAAAAGAAAGACCTGCACCTCGATGAGCAGTATTTCGAGGTCATCAAGAGCAAGACAGATGCAGGCATCCGGCTTGTGCCAATTGCTGATGTGATTGTGCCTTTCTTTGAATACTTTGTCAAAAAGTCTCCATCAAAGTGGGTAATCACCGCCGACAAGGGCGGCAGGCTTGCAGACAATTGGTATAGAAAACTGCAGGCAAATGTCCTCAAGACCTTGGGAATGCAACACACCACTCACGAGGCAAGACACACCTGCATCACACAAATGACAGTCCACAATGTCAATCCATCTGTCATCAAGGAGATTGTTGGTCATAAGGCAGCGCAGACTTTCACAGAGAGAGTCTATACTCATATTTATATGAAAACAAAGATTGAGGCGGCAAAAACAA
>ENA-OPJG01000251-OPJG01000251.1-human-gut-metagenome-genome-assembly--contig:-NODE-251-length-10742-cov-3.456255_pt1 | contig 10742 bp, 7 predicted proteins | sample MGYA00241414_ERZ501657 | MGnify/ENA primary metagenome ERZ501657 (study PRJEB25962, sample SAMEA2042296) | human gut metagenome | biome: human gut; feature: human-associated habitat; material: faeces... | reverse complement strand
TTCCATATTATGTAACATTGTAACTAGCATTGCTCTTGTTAATTTTTGATTTGGTAAAAATGTACTTGAATTAACCCCTGACATTATTTTATTTGATACACAATAATTTATTGCATTATAATACCATTCAGAAGTCTTTACATCTGAAAATGGCGTTCTATTTGCCAATATTTTTATTGTTGATACTGTCTGTTTATTATTTGGTTTTGTTACATTTTCTGGTGTTCCATTTGTAAAAATTTGCACCCAATAATATTTTCCATCATTTGCTAAATAGCACCCAACTCCTATACAAGTTGTATAATAATTTTCCAATATATTATTTTTGTGTCCTTCTGAGTTCATCCAAGAATTCATTACAGATGCTGAAGTACTTTGACCTACTGCTATATTTTCTGCTGCATAATAATATCCTATTTTTGTTATCGCTGTATCACATGTTAATCCATTTGGTCTTTCATGTTCAAAATATGTTACGATTTCCTCTGCTCTTAACATTGCATCTTCTAAAAGTTCTTTATCCATTGATATTTCTTTATATCCCATTTTTTTTCTTTCTTGATTTACTAAATTTAAAACTTCGAAAGCCTTGTCATAACATCTTGTGCCTTTTACATTATAATCATATACTGCAATATAACTTCCATCATTTTGTTTTTTCAATTGTTTATTTAATATATTTAGTTCTGTATCTGCCCAATACTCTTTTCCATAATAATGATTATAAAATGCACAGTTTTCCATTAACATTACGTTTGACGGTATTGTTATCTTTTTCAATCCATTACAATCCCAAAAAGCTCCAAAATTTATTCTTTCCAAACTATTTGGTAATGTTACTTTTGTAAGTTTTTCACAATAATAAAATGCTCCTTTTATTATTGTTTTTATTTTTCCATTTATTATTACTTCTTCAAGATTTTCGCATTTATTAAACATTAAATATGATAATAAATCAGTATTAGCATTTACTGTTACTTTTTTTAATTTAGGACATTTTATAAATATTTGTGCCCCCATTTTTGTAACACTACTTGGTATTGTTATTTCTTCCAATCCTTTTGCATATCCAAATGCTTCTATTTTTAGTTCTGTTACTGTATCGGGTATTTTTATATATTTCAAATTATAAGATTCAATAAATGAATCTTCTTCTATTATTTGTGTTCCGTTTGGAATATTATATGTATCTTCTGTTCTTCCTGCAGGATATAAATATATTTTCTTCTTGTCTTTACTAAATAGGACTCCATCTACACTACTATATACTGGATTTGATTTATCTACATTTATTGTTTTTAAATTTGAAGTCATCAATGCATATGTGGAAAAATTTATATTTTCTATTGACGAAGATATATTTATTGTTTCTACGTAATCATTTATTATTGCTTCTTTTTGTATACTTTTTACATCATTTGGCACCGAAAATGTTTTATCACTTTTAGCATATGGATATAATATTAAATCCATTTTTTCATTTGCATTAAGACTATATATAACATTATTTACTGCCTTTAAATGTACATTTTTGCTGTCTATTGTGATATTTGTTAGTTTTGAACATTTAAAAAATGCTGTATTTTGAATTGTTTCAAGAGATGCTGGTAATTTTATTGATGTTATTGCAGTATTTTGGAATGCATAATATGTAATATTATTTACTGAATTTCCTAAAATAACTTCACTTAAATTTATACATTCTGCAAAAGCTCCTTCTCCTATATATCCAACACTATCATCTTGTATAATAAGTTTTTTAATTGTTGTATTCTGATAAAATACTGCTCTTTCTATTTCATATACTCTTTTTCCCCCAAGTTTTTTTGGTATAGTTACTGTTGTTTCATTTCCTGTGTACTTTGTTATTATTGCAACATCTTCTGTTTTGTCTGATATAATATTATTATTTATATCTGTAGCTGTTATTCTATAATTTTCTTTTATTTGATATTGATAATTTCCTTCTGTATATGTTTGTTTTTCACTCATTAACATTATTCCATAATTATTATCCTGTTCTGATAAAAATCCACTGCTTGGTGTTCCTTTTTTTATGCTTTCTTCTTCATCTATAGTTGTACATTTTGCATAACTAAAAAATGAGAAGGTAGCAAAAACTATAAAAAATAATATTATTATATTTCTTATTATTTTCATTTTTTCCCCCTTCTTATATTTTTGGATTTAATTTTCAACTTTATTTTATATTTTTGCAATAATTACTTAACATCGCTGCTGCTTCTGCTCTTGTTGCAGTATTTATCGGATTAAGTTTTCCTTGTGAACCATTTATAATTCCATTTCCTACTGCCCAATTCATACCCCATTTTGCAAAATCACTAATCTTATTACTATCCTTAAATTTACTTAAATCAGCCTTTACTGTTTTATATTTTCCTTTATATATACAATATTGATTTAATATTACTGCAAATTGTTCTCTTGTTATTAGATCATTTGGTCCAAATTTTCCATTCGAATATCCACTTATAATATTATTTTGACTTGCCCATTTTATTGCAACATAATACCATTGATTTGTATCTTGAACATCATGGAATTTGCTTTTTCCTGATACATATGGCTGTCCTTCCATATTATGTAACATTGTAACTAGCATTGCTCTTGTTAATTTTTGATTTGGTGAAAATGTACTTGAATTAACCCCTGACATTATTTTATTTGATACACAGTATTTAATTGCATCATAATACCAACTATCACTATCTACATCTCCAAATGATAATTCTGTGTCTGATGGAACTTTATATATATCTTTTTTTATATTTACTTTTGTTATATATTCTTCTGAAATATATCCTGTTAATCCATCCACTTTTGCCTTTGCCCAGCCATTTATTCCTGTCTGCAATACATTTATTAATGTATCTTTTTTTAATGATGCTATATTTTTATAGCCACTTGTTTTGCCTCCAGGTCCGCTTCTTAAATATACATTACTGTAATTTGAACTCACATAATATAAATTTCCAACTTCTTCTGATGGCAATTTTTTGTATGTTGGCATATTTTTATAAATTGGTATTATGAAAGTTAATTCATTACTTAATAATCCATTTTTTTCATATGCCTCATACAACATTTGAGATTGACTTGTTGGATCTTGTACATTTGTCATATATTGTTTTTCATATAAATCCTGTTTTGTACTTCCAACTATATCAAATTTGTATAAATATTTTGTATTTTGTCCTCTCTTCAAGTATGAATTTGATGCCATTTTAGCTCCCTCTACGATTGCTTTGTATTCTGTATTCCATCCTTGATCTTTAGCATATTCCAACGCACTTTTTATATTATCTTCTCCATCAAATGCACCATAATTATAGAAATTATATACATTGGGATAATCTTTATCTTTTCCCGAAATTAAATATGGTTTATTTTCTCCTTTTCCTATTTCCTGAAATATTCTTATTACAATACTATATGCACTTTCTCCTGAAGCATTTGATGCGTCTTTAATAGCTTGTGCATACCTTATACCTGTATTTGTTGTTCCATCTAAATATGTTCCTTTTACTATTTTTTCTATTTGGCTTACTGATATTTCTGAATTATTTGATAAATCTAGAAATTGAAATATTGTTACACTTGTTAAAAAATTTCTTGGATCTAAATAGTATTCTATAATATCTTTTGATGCACAATAATAATTTGTATCTCCTTCTTGTTTGCAACTACAATACCAACTATCTGGATATGGAGATGTTAAACTCTTGTATATTGTGTTTTTCTTGTGCATTGTTTCATTTTGAATTAGATCATTCCAATTAATATCTGTATAAAACGCTTTAAATTTCCAATTATTGTATCCATTTTTTTCTACTAATTTATTTAATAATATTTGATAACTTTCCGGAAAATTGTTTACTCCATTATTTCTTACCTTTTGAGCACTAATTATTTTTTGATTATATGTTCTGTTTGTTGCAAATGATATTAAAGAAAAGGAATTTATTGCTATACTTAAAATAATTAGTATTATTACTATTTTTAAGATTTTCTTCTTCATTTATTAACTCCTCAATCTATGCTTATATATATCCATTATGTGCATTTTTTACTTGCCATACTTTTATGTATAAAGCTTGAAATTATAATTATAGTACTAAATATAAAAATTAATGCAAAATATCTCATAGCTTTATTTGTTACGTTCCAAATAATAGTGGAAAAATATTTAAAAATAATTTTTTTATCCATTCAAAAATCCACTAAGTATTATAAAAAAACTTACAGCTAATCCTGCACTATAATATTTAAAATCATGATATTGCGTTGTATGTTGCAAAAAAATCATAAAAAATGCAATAAATCTTAATGATTGAATTACCAAAAATTTTTTAGTGTTTTTTTCAGACTTTATTAGTTCATTCATTGCTATCCTTTCAAATATTTTTATTTAATTTTTGCACAATAATTACAAATCATTACTGCTGCTTCTGCTCTTGTTGCAGTTCCTTGTGGATTTAATTCTCCATTTGAACCATTTATAACATTTGTTCCTACAGCCCAGTTCATTCCCCATTTTGCAAAATTACTTATTTTATTACTATCACTAAATTGGCTATAATCTGCTTTTACTGCTTTGTACTTTCCTTTATATTTACAATATTGATTTAATATTACTGCTAATTGCTCTCTTGTTATTGGATCATTTGGTCCAAATTTTCCATTTGAATATCCACTTACTATATTATTTGCAGATGCCCATTTTATTGCTGAATAATACCATTCATTTGCGTTTTGAACATCTAAAAATTTACATTTTCCTGATATATATGGTTGTCCTTCCATATTATGTAATATTGTTACTATCATTCCTCTTGTTATTTTAGCTCTTGGTAAAAATGTTGTTGTATTTACTCCAGACATATATTTTCTTTCATACATACATTTTATTGATGTATATGCCCAATATGATGTATCTACATCTTTAAATGGCATTGCTATTGTTACATTACATGTTGCTTTTTTATTGCTTCCATCTGTTGTTGTTGCTGTTATTGTTACTGTTCCTTCTTTTACACCTGTTACAACTCCAGTTGAACTAACTGTTGCTATTTTTGGATCACTTGTCGTCCATTTTACTGATTTGTTTGCAACATCTGTTGGATTATATTTTACCGATAATTGTTTTGTCTCTCCTTTTCTTACTGCTGTACTATTTATATTCATTGAAATTGATGTTGCAACTTTTTCTAATGTCCATGTTTGTGCTTTGTTACTTTTGTTTGCAACTTCATATATTATAATTGGTTGATTTTCTTGTGCTTTTCCGTCTTTTAAATCAACTGCTCTTACTCTATCTTGATTTGTTGGTACAAATCTATATCCACCATTATATGATTGAATTACATATTGCATTTGTGGTGCAGATCCAACATATGACCATAACTGCATTATTGTTCCATTATCTCTAGCTTCTTCTCCTCCATCTGTATCAAATGATTTATTTGCTTTTAAATTTATTATTTGATATGTTCCATTTGAGTTTCTTATAAATGACCATAATTGTGAATCATCGTTTTGATTTTTTGTTTTTAATTTTAAATCATCACCATTATTTGTACCACTTAATCCTATACAATAACTTTTTGCCATTTTAGGTACAATTCTTGCTACAAAATTATTTCCTAAATTAACTTTTTGACCAAATACAAAATCATATATTCCATCATAATTTGATTCATTTCCTGCTGCATCATATGCCCATGCTCTTATACAACCCAAATTTTCTCCATTAATATTTGCTTCTGCTTTTGTAAATGTTGTTTCCCAATAACCATTTCCTAATGATGTTGCCCATTTTGTTGTTCCACTAGTAGCTGAATTTCCTGTTTGCCATGCTGAAAACTTTACTTTCGTTACTCCTACATTATCTGTTGCATAAACACGGACTCTTATGTCATCTTTTCCTATACTTTGTGCATGTACATGTATATTTGAAAGCACAGGTTTTTCATTATCTCCATCATAAATCTCCCATGGAGCTCTACTTGCATAACTTACATATGTTATATCTGAAAAATATAAATTTACATCCCATCTAATTATGCATGTCTCACCCCAATTACAATCTGCAATGACATAATGGTCTGATTTTTTTTCTGTTATCCATACCGTATGCTCTCCTCCACTAGTTCCTTTTCCAACATATGTTAATACATCTCCTGGTTTTAAATCTGTTTTTTCTACATAGCCTGATGTCTTACAACTTGTTGCCCAAACCCCATAATAATCATAAAATAGTTTTCTTCCAAAACCTAAACATTCTTGTCCACCATCAAAGCTGGTACAATCTGGTTGTCCCCATGGTGCCTCTGATCCATTATGATATCTACATGGTTGATCTGTCCATCCATCTGGATTATTGCAACTACCTTGATCTATATAACTAATGTACTTATGTCCATTTCCAGCTATGTGGTTCCAATACTTTCCATTTGGAAATTTATTTTTCAAATCATTTACTGTTGTTGCATTACTTTTTGTTGTAAATAATAATATCATTCCAATAAAAATTATAATTAAAAGTATTTTTTTCTTAATTTTCATTTAGGTTCCTCCTTCTTTTTTTATGAACATTTTATCATACAAATTAAATTTTGTATATTAGTTTCCTATAAATTATTTGCTTATTTTTTTATTTTATCTTTAACAATTTGCTTTAAATAACCTACACTATTTATATTTACTATTATAGCAAAAACAAAGACAAGTCCAAGTACAATTGCAGAAATTACATTATTTCTGCAATAATATGTAAAAATTGTTACACCATACATTACTATTAAAATAAACATCAAAGACCTATTCAAATTAAATTTAACATATTTTTTAACATCTATCCATCTATACGCAAACATTGAAGCATATGCAATAACTGTTGAAATTGAAGCTGCATATAATCCTATCGGTTTGATTAGCACTATATTTACAAATATATTAACTAAAGCTGCTATTATAGATGTTTTTGCTATCTCTTTTGTTAATTTTTTTGCAACATATATTGAACCTAAAAAACTAACTAATATATTAAATATAGAGCCTAATATTAAAATTGGTATTTGATAATATGCTTCTGCAAATTTTTCGTTTATCAGTATATTAAATACAAATGGCATTACTGCTATTGTTCCTAAACATAGACATCCAAAAAATCTTATTACAAAATCTAATATTTTACTAAAAAATTCATCTCTATCCTCAGAACTTATATTTATTGATGCAGATTCTGTCCATGTTAAATTAAATACACTATATAATGTTGTAAATACTCCTGAAAATTTATTTGCTGCTGAATATATTCCATTTTGTGCTATTCCTATTACTGCTGATATTATTGTTCTATCTGATGCACTAACAATCCACCATGAGATCATATTTGGAATTAGAGGTACAGAATATTTTATTATTTCTTTTAATATTTTTTTATCATATTGCTTTGGCTTTATATATTTATATATTTTCTTTTTCATCAATAAATATAGTGAACACAACAGATTAGAAATTGCTGTTGCTCCAAGCATTCCATATGCTCCCCAATGAAACACTACTATAAAAATTATATTTAATAGTACTGTTATTGCTCCTGTTATAAAACTTCCTATTGCATATGTAGCATTATCTCCCAGCCCTCTACATATTTGTAATAATAAGCTCGAAAATATTCCCATAAGTAAATTGGCCATCAAAAAATATTTGTATTCATTATGTATTAATGGGCTTACACACAAAAAAATGATTATACATACTGCTGATTGTATAATCATGAATCTTATTACTGTTGTTATTAATTTTGTTTGTTTTTTATTATTTTCTCTACAATCAATTAAATATCTAAATATTCCTTGCTCAATTTGCAATGTAGCTATTGGTAATAGTAGACTTGTTAAAGTATTCAATAAGTCTACTACTCCATATTCTTCATTGCTTAATACTGCTGTATATACTGGCAACAAGAAAAATGTTATTAATTGTGTACATATTTTTCCAATAGATACTATTGCAGTGTTTTTTGCTAAGTCTTTGCCTTTACTCATCTGTTTTTCCTCCCAAAAGAATATCTAATTTTTCGAAATGTCTTTTTGCATCATTTTTTTGTATTTCTACATCAAAATGTTTATTTAATTGCTCGTCTGTTAATTTTTGTATATCAAACTCATCTAATTTTCTAATGTCTATTATTGGAACGTCTATTTCCATATCTTGCAACACATGTAATGTTTTATCACTATATAAAACTGGCAATATGCTTTTTCCTAAAACTAATCCTATAATATTTGCATGGAATCTTCCTCCCACTATTAATTGTGAATCACCTAAAACATTTAAAGCTTCTTCTATATTTCCATTATAATAATATTTTTCTATTTTAGATTTAAGATTTTCCGAAAGCTTTTTTATTATATTTTCTATCGCCTCTTCATCATTTTCTATTTTACAAAATGACATTAAGCATATTTCATATCCTTTACTTTCGAGAAATTGTATTAATTCAATCATCTTTTTCTCATATTTTTCATTATATTTTTCATTTATTTTGTCTTTTGGAGATATGATTGATATTACTGCTCTTTTTCTATTTGTTATTTTTACATTAGATGTATCCATTGAAAATATTATGTCTGATGCACATCTTGTATTTGGTAAATCTTTAAATAGATTATATGAATATCTATCTCTAAAACACACATCCTCCAAATTGCTGATCATTGCATATATATTTTGGTAATATTTTTCTGTTTTATATGGTCCGAAATTTACACCTAACATATATCTTTTATTTTTTCCAAGTGAAAAATCTCTATCACTATCATTATTTTCCATGAACATACTTCCGCCAATTGTTACAACAGTGTCATACCTATTAGCTAAATATTTTTCTAATTGAAACTTCTTCAAAAACTTAAAAAAATATTTATTACTATATACTTTTAAGTTGCTTTTGTTATATCCTTTTTCACCTTCAGCTATAGTAAAAAATTTATGATTAGGATATCTTTTTGTTAATATATCAACAAAAAGATCATCCCCTAAATTTTTTGCTAAATATGCATCAACATATACTTTCATTTTTATTCCCTCACATATATTTTTATTTAATATTTGTACAATATTTATAAAGCATTGATGCCGCTTCTGCTCTAGTTGCCTTTCCTTGAGGATTTATTCTTCCTTCTGAGCCTGTTATTACACCATTTCCTATAGCCCAGTTCATTGCATATTTTGCATAACTTGATATTTTATTTGAGTCTTTATATTTTGATAAATCGACATTTTTGCTTTTATATTTTCCCTTATATCTACAATAATTCTCCAACATAACAGCTAACTGTTCTCTTGTAATTTGATCATTTGGTCCAAACTTCCCATTTGAATATCCATTTACTATATTATTTTTTGAAGCCCATTTTACTGCTGTATAATAATATTCTTTAGTATTTTGAACATCAGAAAATTTGCTTTTTCCTGATACGTTTGGTTGACCTTCCATTCTATGTAAAATTGTTACAAGTTGTCCTCTTGTTAAATTATCATTTGGTAAAAATGTATACTCATTTGCTCCTTTGATAATGTTTTTATTATAAACATATTTTACTGCATTTTCATACCAAGAATTACTTGGTACATCTATAAAAGGTATTCCTCTACTTTTATTTACTGTATCTTTTATTTTAAATGAATTTATTATCGCTTTTTCTTCTTTACTTTCTATAAATGTACTTGATGTACTTTGAAGTTCTAGTTCGTATTCATAATGATCAGATAATAAAAAATATTGATCTATATAATAGCTTTGATTAAGACTAGAATCATAACGCTTATATGCAAATCTCATTCCCCTGCAACCATTTAATTCTATTAATTGTTGATAATAAATTTTCAAACTATCTCCAGCAGTTTCAACACTTTTTTTATAATTTGAAACAGTTGCATTTAAATCTGCTTTCGTATATACAGGATGATTTGTAGTATAATAGTCTGTTTTTTTATATACATCATAATGAACATATGTTGAAACACCTTTTGTATATCTATCAAAAGATTCCCATGCACTTTCTTCTTCTATATTGCTATAATACCTTTCTATTGAATCTGGCACTTGTATACTTACAAATTTATTTCCATAATTAGCACCATAAGATACATTTCCTATTGTTAATAGTATAAATAGTATTAAAACTATTGAAATTAACTTTTTATTCATAATAATTTACTCCTTTATTTTCAATTTTTTATTAATTCTTTTTCCTAATCTTATTAAGAAAAACAAATAATTTTATTTTCATTTTTCCTCTTAGAAAAAAATGATTAACCGCTATTTTAAATTTTTTTTCTGTTATCTTATCTCTAAGAAAATCCAAATCTTTCTTATACTTTTCCGAATTTATAAATTTTTCTAATTGTATTTCTTTTTCTTTTTTAGTAGATGGATTATTATCACTATAAATATTTATAATACCATTATAATAAACACGTGCAAAACGGTTATACACGTATTCCATTGAAAAATTTTGTTCCTTATAAAATTTTTCCAGAAATACTGTTAAATTATATTCAATTTCAAACTTGTCTTTTCTATACTTTAATTTTAATCCATCATTACCATCTGTATAGACATATAATGGCTCATTTAAATAACTGGCTTTTTTTATATATTTTAAATATTCTAAATTAAATATAGAGTCCTCTCCAAGTTCAAAGTATTG
>ENA-OPJG01000249-OPJG01000249.1-human-gut-metagenome-genome-assembly--contig:-NODE-249-length-10772-cov-2.852477_pt1 | contig 10772 bp, 10 predicted proteins | sample MGYA00241414_ERZ501657 | MGnify/ENA primary metagenome ERZ501657 (study PRJEB25962, sample SAMEA2042296) | human gut metagenome | biome: human gut; feature: human-associated habitat; material: faeces... | reverse complement strand
AAATAATTGATGAGCAAATGGATATTGACAAAATATTAGTTGTAACATTTACAAATGCAGCAGCTAGTGAAATGCGTGAAAGAATACTAGAAGCAATATACAAAAAGTTAGAAGAAAATCCTGAAAATGTTCATTTACAAAGACAAATAATACTTTTAAATAAAGCAAGTATATGCACAATACACTCTTTTTGCTTAGACGTTATTCATAATCATTTTTATGAAATTGATTTACCAAGAAGATATAAAGAGAATATTATTGATGAAATAGTAAAAAACAATAAATATAAAAGCAATTTTAGTGGCTATGAAAAAGAACTTGAATTAAGAAAAAGTTTAAAATTTCTATTTTCTAAAATATCAAATACACATGATTTATTATATTTATTATTTACAAATCAATATATGGAAATATCTAAAAAAACAGGATTAGATGAAGGGGTATCAAAGGGAGCCTGCGAATATACATATAAATATTTTCAGTCTAATTACGTTTCTAATATACCACAAGTAATTATTGATTTTAAACTAAATGTTAACTATGGTATGAGTAAAAAGAAAATATATAGAGAAAGAACGAATTTATCTTTTGGACAAAAAGCCGTTGGAATATTATTGATTTTACTTTATGGCACGACTATCTCTGATAATAATCAATTATTAATTTTAGACCAACCAGAAGATGATTTAGATAATGCATATGTATATCACACATTAGTAAAAGAATTGGATAGAGTTAAAGAAAAAAGACAATTAATCGTTGCTACTCATAGTCCAAATATAGTAGTTGCAGGTAATTCAGAAAATATTATAGCATTAAAAGGTAATGGCGAAAATAGTTGGATTGAATGTAATGGAACAATATATAACAATGCAGTATCAACGGAAGCAATAAATATACTTGAAGGAAATGAAATAGCATTCAAAGAAAGAGCTGAACTTTATGGAATAATTATCTAAATATATCTTGTCAAAATTGATAAATTATGTTAAAGTAATAATAATAAATCGAGTTATATAAGAGAGATTGAAACAGAGTATATCATTTTTTCGCATACCTGTTTCGAAATCGCTCCAACGATATATCTGTTTGAACTTTTTATAGAACAGAGAGATACAAAAATCAATCAGAAAATAAAATATTGTAATATAATAATATGGATATTAAATGCTGTCTAGTCTATGTCTGCGACTAGATGGTATTTTTTCGTTTTTAAGAGAAAATACCGAGAACTTTTTAAAGAGAGGAGAAGGTATAAATGCCTAAAACAAAGTTTCAAAATTTTATATTCATTTTAATGACTGCTGTTTTGATGACTTATTGCATGATAGTTTATAGTGTAGCAATAAATTCACCAGAAGGGCTAATAAATCAAATATTTTTTGTTGGACCATTGGTAAGAAATGTTTTTAGAATAATATTTAAAAAGCAATTACAACAAGTATAACTACAAATTATAAAACAAAAGTAGCAGGTTTATTATACTGCTATTTTTGAATTTCACGATAAGTATTTCTCATTGTCTCATGAAAAAACATGTTGCCAATGTTTTTTATTATTTTAAATTTGATACTATATAATTTCCATCTTTTTGAACTACTGTAATAGTATATTTTTCCTCTTTATTGCTTCCATCATCGTCAGAGTGCTTAGAAATAATAACATTACATATATAAGTGTTTGAATTAGAACTAGATATAGAACATTCATTTAGTGTACTACTTCCAGAAGTTCCTCCTTCAGAATAAATACATAAAATACCATCTTTATTCATCACATAATCAGGATATTGGCTTTTAAATAATTCCGTTGTCATATATTTTGAAATAGCATTTTCAAAATCAGAATATGATACATCAGTTATTATAAAATAACTATTAGGATAAGGTTTATCATTAGAAAAACCTTTATAATTATCAGCAGATTGATTTGTTGTTTTTAAACCTAATTCAACCAATACATTTAATGTATCAGAAGCCAATATTTGACGAATGTTAAAGTATTTTTGAATTGTTGATTCTATGGCAGATTTATTAACTGATGACGTACTAGATATCGAAGTATTTTTAGTAGAATTATTATTATTTATAGTTTCTGATATAGTATTTATTTTTCCTTGTAAGTCATTTATAGTACTATTCAAATTGTTTATTTGAGTTTGAAGTCCAGTAGATTTTTGAATTTCTGTTGTTTTATCATTGTAAAGTTTATAAATAAAAATGCACAGTACTATTATTATAATTATTGATACAATCAAAAAAAACGTTGATAAGTTTATTTTTGTAGTCTTTTTTTCTTCCATATTTATTCACCACCTTTCTTTAGTAAAAACTTTTATAACTAATTTTAGCATTTATAACTTTTTTTGCAATAATATATTTAATTTTTTTATCTATAAACAAGTAAAATCATTTAAAAATAAATATAGACAATATTATTATTTTTTATTAAAATAAAAGCGTAATATTTGTAATTCAAATAATAATGGAAAAGGTGAGAGTATGAGAATCTTAATAATAGAAGATGAATTTAATTTGGCAGATGTTGTAGCCAGTAGATTAAAAAAAGAAAAATATGCAGTAGATATTTTTTGTAACGGAGAAGAAGGACTAGAAAATGCTTTAACAGATATATATGATTTAATAATATTAGATGTAATGTTACCCAAAAAAAATGGATTTGAAATATTAGATGAGATAAAAAAAAGAAAATAAAATCAAAAATCATAATGTTAACTGCCAAGTCTCAATTAGAAGATAAACTAATAGGATTAAATAATGGAGCAAATGACTATGTAACTAAAACATTTCATATTGACGAATTAATTGCTAGAGTTAATGTACAGTTAAGAAAAGAGGATGAAAACATATCAAAAGATTATATAGAGTTTGGAGATTTAAAATTAAATATAAAAACAACCAATCTTCTTTGCAAAACGACAAATGAATCAATAAATATAATATGTAAAGAATTTTTGTTGTTAGAATATTTAATGCAGAACTCAGAACAAATATTATCAAGAGAAAAGATATATGAAAAAGTATGGGGATTTGATAGTGAAGCAGAGTCAAATAATTTAGAAGCTTATATATCATTTATTAGAAAAAAGATAAAAATAATAGGATCAAAAGTAAGAATAAAAGCAATTAGAGGTTTAGGATACAAATTGGAGGTAAGTAAATGAAAAAGTTGAAAAAAAGGTATTTAGTGTAATATGTATAATTTTAACAATTTTTTTGTTGAGCATTTTAGTAATTTTCAATTATCAGATTTATAGCCAAAGTGTAGAAGAGATTAGAAGTAATCTAATGAGAATGGATAACAATAAAGAAAAAGAACCTGATAATATATTTGAGTCAGAAAATCCGAATAATTTGGATAACATAATAAAAGATGCTCCAAAAGGACAAGTAGAAAATGAAGAACCTCCCAAAATATTTATGGATTCAATAGTATATACAGTTATGCTAGATAGTAATATGAATATAACTGATGTAATTAATCATACTACAAATAGTGTTTCAGATGAACAAATTAAACAAATAGCAGAAGATATAATAAATAATATAGAAAGAAAAGATATGAAGATTGGAAGTTTATATTTTGATAATTATTCATATTCATTTAGCAAAAATAGAAATTCGTTAATTATTATTGATAATACAACTATAAAAGAAAAACTTTTTGAAACATTAAAGACATCGATTTTAATATTTATTATTTCAGAAAGCATAATTATAATAGTTTCAAGGAATTTAACCAAATGGATAATAAAACCAGTTGAGGAATCTTTTAATAAGCAAAAACAGTTTGTTGAAGATGTGTCTCATGAGTTAAAAACACCACTTTCTGTGATTATTGCAAGTTCGGAAGCTCTAGAAAATGAACCAAAAGAAGAAAAGTGGCTTAGAAATATTAAAAGTGAATCTGAAAGAATGAATAATCTTATATCAAACTTGTTAGATATGGCAAAATCAGAAAGTATAAATACAGAGCAATATTCTAATCAAAACCTATCTAAATTAATTGAAATGGCTGTATTAACATTTGAAAGTTTAGTATATGAAAAAAATATTAAATTAGAATATAAAATCGAAAAAGATATATTTTTTAAATGTAATAGTAGTCAAATAAATCAGCTTATTGGTATATTGATGGATAATGCTATAAAACATAGCTTTTTAAACGGGGAAATAAAGGTTAACTTAAAAAAAATAAAAAATAGTATTATATTAACAGTAGCTAACAAAGGAAATGAGATTCCAAAGAACGAGCAGGAAAAAATTTTTGAAAGATTTTATCGTGTGGACGACTCTAGAAATAGAAATGAAAATAGGTATGGATTAGGTTTAGCTATTGCCAAAAATATTGTCACAAATCATAATGGGAAAATATCTGTATGTTGTGAAAGTGGATATACAACGTTTAAAATTATATTTAAATAAAATCTAAAATTTAATGTTCATTTAATATTCGCTTATTAAAATACAGGAAAATAAACAAGGAAGAACAAGGTTCATGAATAACTAAAAATTGTTTTGACAAATATTAATGTTAGAACCATAGTTTATACTTTAGAAAGGAATGTGATAAATATGAATAGAAAAAGTAAAAATATAATTAGTGTTTTAGTAATTATTAGTGTAACTGTTTTAAGTTTTTTTACAATGAGTACTGCTAAAAATAGCGTTCAAAGTGAACAAAATAGTAATAATGCATCAGAGATGGGAATGCCGCATGAAATGTCTAATGAAGGTTCAATGACCAATGGAGAGAAAGGAACACCTCCATTAAAACCAAATGATTCAAATGTAGAAGAGCAATCAGAGCCACCATCAAAACCAGAAGGAGAAGATTCTTCAAATAATCAAATAGATAAGAAAGAATCAAGCAATCAAAAACAATCAAATAATCAAGAAAATAAAACTGAAAAAATAGAAAAAGTATACTATGTTATTTTTGCAGAAGAAGCATGTGCAATTAGTGTATTATTAGTTTATTTAATAATGTCAAATTTTAATAAAAAAACAATAAAAGAAACCTTAGATAATGTAACAAAAGCGATAATATATATTGTTATAGTTGCATTTTTAACTGTAGGAATAACAATTTTACAAATATATTATACGAATAATGTTTTAATAGATAATAGTAATAACCAAACACAAAATAGTAATATGCAGTTACCTGAAAAAGGCATGAATTTTAATAGTGTTAATGTTAATTATACAGCAACAATTAATTTAACTAATAATACAATTATCAACAATGATAGTACTGGGAATTTTTTAAGAGTTCAAAAAGATTCTTGGGGAAAATCGGGAGCTAATGGAGGAAATGTTACTGTAAAAATGACAAATCAAAAAGCAATAGGAAACATAGTAATAGATTCTATATCAACATTAGATATGACAATTAATAATGGTTCTTATTATGAAGGGACTATAAATGGAGAGAATCAAGCAAAAAATATTTCACTAAAATTGGATACATCTTCTAAAATAAAATTGACAGGAGATTCTTATGTAACATCTTTAGATGATGAGGATATTTATTATAGTAACATAGATTTTAATGGATATACTCTATATGTAAATGGAAAAGCAATTAATTAAAATGTAAAAGAGCCTTTACTTTGGTAAAGTTTTTTTTTACATTTTGAAAGTAATAAATAAAAAATTTAAAGAAAGATAAATAGTTGTATTCTTTTTTACAGGAAAATATGATATAATTTTCGCAATTAGAAATTTATTTTTTATAGAGGAGAAAAATATGATAGAAAAATTAAGAAAAAATCTGCTTAAAAGTTATAGTCCATATTCAAAATATCCTGTTAGTGCAATTGTAGTTTGTAGAGATGGAAAAGAATATACAGGTGTAAATATTGAAAATGCATCTTATGGAGCTACTGTATGCGCGGAAAGAGTTGCTATATTTAAGGCAATTTCTGAAGGTCATAAAAAAGGTGATTTAAAAGAATTGCACATCATGGTTGGTTCAGGAAATGTTGGAATGCCATGTTTTTTGTGTAGACAGGTTATAGATGAATTTTTTGATGAAGATTCTAAAATAATTTGTTACTCAACTAATAATGAAATAAAAGAATTTAAGCTAAGAGATTTGTGCCCTTTTCCGTTTGAAAAAGAAAATTAAAAAATATATTTAGTAGAAAAAATAAAAAAGATAAATGTATTTTGGGAAAGGAGTAAGAAAATGACAGAATTGACAGAAAATGAAAAAATATTAGACAATAAAATTAAAGAATTAAAAAGAGAATTTGAGGAACAATGCAATGGAAATATTCCGTACGATATGCCAACATTAAATGATGTTCGTATATCAAATAGTAACTTATATAAGCTATGTAAAAAATTACCTAAAGGTGGGGATTTGCATTTACATGACTTTCAATTACTTTCAAGTAATGATCTTATAGAACTATTTTCAAAACGCCAAGATGTTATAATTTGCATAAAAAAAGGCGAGACATTTGGATATATGAAATATTTACCAAAAGGAAAAGAGATACCAAATGGATATATGTTGTTTAGGCAAGCAATGGAAGATGGAGTGTTTACAAAAGACGAATTTCTAGACTTTTTTACATTAAAAAATGAAAAAAAATATAAAAATAAATGGGATAAATTTGAAGAATTATTTAAAGTGGTAGGGGGACTTGCCACTGATTCAGAACTTTATAAAGAAATGTTTAAATTAGGTTTTACTAGATATTGTGAGAATAATATTTTTTTAATAGAACCACATTTCCTTATGTTTGCAGATATTGATACTATGAGACCTTTAGTAAAAAGGGTAAGGCAAGCTTATTATGAAGTAAAGAAAATATACCCAAAACTTGTTGTTCGTCTTATTGGAGGTGGACTTAAATGTAAACCTATTTTTGACTCAGAAGATGCAAGAAAAAGGTTACATACAACTATTAAATTAAAAGAGGAAATAAAAGATGAATTTGATCCAAACAATATACAAGAGTTTATTATTGGATTCGATCTTCTAAATGAAGAAGATAAAAGTTTTCCTCTTTCAGATTATCAAAAGATGTTAAAAGAAGAGAAAAAAGAAAATATACAATATTTCTTGCATGCAGGAGAGAGTCTTAAAACTGAAAATAATAATATACTTACAGCATATGATATTGGCGTAAAACGTATAGGACATGGTTTTAACTTATATAGGTTTCCAAAATTAATGGATGAGATTATAAATAAAGATATAGCATTAGAAGTATGTCCAATAAGTAACCGCATATTAGGATATGTAGATGATTTGAGGTTACATCCAGCAGTTAAGTATTTAAAAAAAGGTATACCTATTGTAATATGTTCAGATGATGCAGAATTTCAAGAGTTAACACCTCTTGTGGACGATTATTTTGCAGCTATTATTTGTTGGAATCTTAATTTATCACAAATAAAAATGTTAATAAAAAATTCTATTTTATATAGTGGACTTTCAAGTGAGGAGACTCAAAAAATTATGGATGATTGGAAAGAATCTTGGAATATATTTGTGAAAAAAGAGAAAGAATAAAAAGTTTCACACACAGAAAGGAATGTGAATAGTCATGGTAGAAAATGAAAAAACAATATCAGTAATAGGTGCTGGATTAGCGGGATGTGAAGCAGCATATCAAATAGCAAAAAGAGGAATAAAAGTAAAATTATATGAGATGAAACCTAACAATTTTTCACCTGCACATCATAATAAAAATTTTGCAGAAATAGTATGTAGTAATTCTTTTAAGTCAAATTTATTAACAAATGCTTGTGGACTTTTAAAAGAAGAATTAAGAAAAATGGATTCACTTCTAATAAAAATAGCAGATGAAACAAAAGTACCAGCAGGACAAGCTTTAGCAGTAGATAGAGAATTATTTTCTGAAAAGGTTACAAACTATATAAAAGAAAACGATTTAATAGAAGTAATAGAAAAAGAAGTTGGCGAGAAGACGGAAGGTAATAAAATTGCTTTAAAAGATATAATAGATGAAAGTATTACAATTATTGCTACAGGTCCACTAACTACTGATGAACTCTCAAATGAAATAATTAAATTAATAGGAGAAAAAGAACTTGCTTTTTATGATGCGGCAGCTCCAATAGTAACAAAAGAAAGTATAGACTTTAATATAGCATTTTATGGAGACAGATATGAAGAAGAAAAAAAGAAAGACGAAACAGAAGAAGAATGGAAAGAAAGACTAAGAACTCTAGAAGCCAGTTATGTGAATTTACCTATGAATAAAGAAGAATATGAGGAATTTTGTAAAGAAATTGTAAATGCTGAAAAAGTAATATTACATGAATTTGAAAAAAGAGAAATTTTCGAGGGATGTATGCCAGTTGAAGTAATGGCAAGCAGAGGAATAGATACTTTAAGGTTTGGTCCATTAAAACCAGTTGGTTTTGATGACCCAAGAACAGGTAAAAGACCTTATGCCGTTGTTCAATTAAGACAAGACAATATGAGTGGAGAACTATATAATATAGTTGGTTTTCAAACAAATTTAAAATATGGTGAACAAAAAAGAGTATTTAGTAAAATTCCTGGGCTAAAAAATGCAGATTTTATAAAATATGGAGTTATGCATAAAAATACATATATAAATTCACCAAAATTATTAGATAATACATATAATTTAATTAAGAATAAAAAAGTATATTTTGCAGGACAAATTACAGGTGTAGAGGGATATGTAGAATCTATTTCATCTGGATTCCTTGCAGGTATAAATGCTGTAAATCAAATTGAATTAAAAGAAAAGAATATATTTAGTGAAAAGACAATGATAGGAGCACTTGCGAAATATATATCAACTCAAAATGAAAAATTTCAGCCAATGAATGCTAATTTTGGAATTTTACCAGCTTTGAATGAAAAAATTCAAGATAAAAAATTAAGATACCAAAAGTTATCAGAAATTTCGTTGGATAATTTACAAAGATAGGGTTAAACTAAATTTCAAAGGAGAGATTTATGTTTAAACCGCAAAAAATATATTATGAACCTCAAATAGAAAATTATGAACTTGGAAAAGAGCTTTTAAAAAAATATGAAGATACCCCTAAAGTGCAAATTCAAAGTCATAACAATATAGAAGAAATGCAAAAAAACTCGAATAGAGAATTTTTGAATATGAAAAAGAATCTTATAATAGGTGTTAGAAAAACGCAAAAATTTGTAGAAAATCACAAAGTATCAGATTATCTAGTACCATATACATCATCAGGGTGTATAGCAGCATGTATGTATTGTTATTTAGTATGTAACTACAATAAATGTTCATATTTAAGACTTTTTGTAAATAGAGAAGAATTACTTTCAAAAATAATAGAAAAAGCTGAAAAATCGGAGAAAGAATTAACATTTGAGATTGGAAGTAATAGTGATTTGGTTTTAGAAAATACTATAACAAATAATTTAGTATGGACAATAGAAAATTTTTCAAACACTAAAAAAGGAAAAATTACGTTTCCTACAAAATTTGAAATGGTTGATAGTATTTTAAATCTTAATCATAATGGTAAAATAATAGTAAGAATGAGTGTAAACCCTGAAGAAATTATAAATGAAATAGAAATTGGCACATCAAGATTAATAGCGAGAATTGAAGCAATTAATAAATTAAAAGAAGCAGGGTACGAGATAGGAATATTAATTGCACCTGTCATTTTTGTAGAAAATTGGAAAGAAAAATATTTGGAACTTATAAAAATTTTAGAAAGCAAGTTAAGTGCCAAAGTAAAAAAAGATGTATTTTTTGAAGTCATTTTTATGACATATAGCTATGTTCATACAAAAATAAATGAAGAAGCATTTAAAAGTAAAGTTCAAATTTACAGTAAAGAGCAGATGACGGGTAGAGGAAGAGGAAAATATTGGTACAAAAAAGAATTAAGAGAAGAGGGAGAAAAATTCTTTTTAGAAAATCTAAAAAAATATTTTCATGAAAATAAGATTTTATATATTGTATAAAACTAAAAACATATTGAGGAGGAAAAATATGGTACAAATAATTGAATTCTTGGCCACAGATGGAGCAATTTTAAATGGATTTTTAAATAAATCCAAAGAAAGAACAAATAAAGTTTTAATAGAAATACATGGGATGACAAGTAATTGCTTCCAATTAAGGGAAAAAATAATTGCAGATGAAGTTCAAAAAAATAAAATTGATACAATTTGTTTTAATACAAGAGGAAGTGAAATTATAAAATATCAAAAATATCAAGATGGAAGAAAAATTCTTGCAGGAACAGCATATGAAAATATAGATGACTCCTACTACGATATAGTAGGAGCTATTAAATATGCAATTAATTTAGGGTATACTTCTATTTACCTTCAAGGTCATAGTTTAGGTGCAACAAAAGTTGTATATGTGTATAATAAAATACAAAAAGAAAATAAGTGTTTACTAAAAAATATAAAGGCATTAATTTTACTTTCATTAGTCGACATTCCAGATATGTTTAAGTCTTACGCTGGTGGAGAAATCTTAAAATATGCAGAAAAAAAAGAAAAAGAAGATAGAAATTTAGAATTAATGCCAGCAGAAGGTTTTATACATTTGATATCTGTAAAGACATTTTTGAAATACATAAAGTATAACGAAAATATAAATTTTGCACAATATAGCAATAAGAATGATGATTTTAAAGTATTAATAGATACAGCAAACGGAGCCACATACAAAGTTGCAGACAAAATTTATAAAAGATTAGGAATAAATCATGACATTATTAACAATG
>ENA-OPJG01000216-OPJG01000216.1-human-gut-metagenome-genome-assembly--contig:-NODE-216-length-11617-cov-2.977167_pt1 | contig 11617 bp, 12 predicted proteins | sample MGYA00241414_ERZ501657 | MGnify/ENA primary metagenome ERZ501657 (study PRJEB25962, sample SAMEA2042296) | human gut metagenome | biome: human gut; feature: human-associated habitat; material: faeces... | reverse complement strand
ATGTTTTTCTATTTGTTATTATTATGAATAATGGACAAATATTAAGTAATAAAATATAAAAAATAAAAAGAGATTAATAACAAGATATTATATTAATTTATAATCTCTTTGGAGAAAGGAATAGTGCTTATGAAAATAAAAAGAAATAAAAAAAATATGTTAAAAATTTTTGTGTCAGTATTCTTAATAGTAATTGTATTTACAGTATCAAAAACATTTGCTATGCAACATTATTATAACGTTGATTTTTCTACAGGTTTAGTTACGGCTGATAAATTAAATGTAAGAAGTGGGCCTGGAACTACCTATAGTATTGTGGCGACAGTTAAGAAAAATCAATATATAAGAGTTTTTGCAGGGGTTGGAAATTGGTATATTGTTCAAGTAGAAGGAGATTATGTTGGAGCAGTAAGCAAAAAATATATAAAACCGATATATCCAAAAGCATCAGGTACAAATTCTAATAATTCAAACAATAATTCTAGTAATAATGAATTAAATAATTCACTTAGTGCGGATGAAAAAGAGGTATTTGATCTAATAAATACACAAAGAAAAAATAATGGACTTTCTGCATTAAAAGTAGATAGTGAAGTTCAAAAGGTTGCTAGAATAAAAGCACAAGACATGGTTGATAATAATTACTTCTCACATACATCACCGACATATGGTTCACCTTTTGATATGCTTAAAAGCTTTAAGGTTTCATATAACACAGCAGGAGAGAACATAGCTGGAAACTCAAGTAATTCAAGTGCTGTAACAGCATGGATGAATTCATCAGGACATAAAGCGAATATATTGAATTCGTCATTCAATTATACGGGAATAGGTGTGGTTAATGGAAGTAAATATGGCAAAATATATGTACAGATGTTTATAGGTAAATAAAAAGCATATGCACTTGATTTTTATCAAGTGTATATGCTTTTTTGTCAAGAATTTGAGTACATATGAGCTTGTTCAGCTATCTCTACGGAATGCTTCTTTAAAATATTTAGTCCAATATCGCCAAGAACTAGATAACTTTTTTGTTTTTTTGCCTCTTTTGGTGAGTTAAATTCATGAAATTCATAGATTTTAGGGGTAATCTTAAAATCTATACATATTGCTTGAAAACTTTTAATTGGTATTTTTTTATAAATTCCAATTAAAGCGACAGCTTCATGATTTATGTCTTCATCTTGGGTTAAGACTAATCCAAAACGAGGTCTAAAGTGTGATTCTAGCCCTTGATTAATAAGGTTGTTCAATCTTATAACTTCTTCATAAGTAGCTAAACCACTTACTTTAAATCCAAGGCTTTCTAAACAAGGATAGATTTCTCTTTTATCTTGACTTTGATCATTATGTCTTTTAAACAAAAAACATCTCTCCTTACAAAAAATTGTATGGATCTAATAGTCTGACCTCCTATTAGATAACAGAAATTTAACCTCAAAAAGTATTGAGATTAAGTTTATTTTATCATAAATAACATGTTTTTTCAATAATTTATTTTTATTTAAATCTTTTTATTCGTTGATATTGCAAAGTATGAATGTTTTTGATATAATACAGTTATAAAATTTTGAAGGGAATAAAAGAAATGAGCACATTTAAAAAAATTATAAAATATGTAATATTATTAGTAGTATTTTACTTTTTTTCTAAGTTTCTAATATATGTTGGATTAAATTCTACATATAAAGATATAGAAGTTTCATGCCAAGAATCACAACAAATAAATGTTGAATTTGCACAGGCTACTAAAGTAAATGGTAGGATTTTTGGGAAAATTACAAACAATGATGAGGCAAATGACGTTAATGGAAAATATGTAGAAGTTGAGATTTTTAATTCTAAAAATGAACTTTTAGGTAAGAAATACCTATACATTTCAGGAATAAATAAAAACGAAACTAAAAAGTTTGAAGTGTTTTTCAAGAAAAACTCGGTAGACCATTGTCAAGTTAATATAGTTGAAAATAAAGATGAAAATTCAGAAAAGTTGTTTGAAGATGTATTCATATCAGAAGATTTAAAGACACGTGTTATTATAAGTATGGTAATTTACGCATTGTTTTTTGCATAAAAATTATATTCGAATGAAAGCTCAAATACGAAAAAGTAATAATTATATATACATATCTTTAAGAAATAACAAAAATAGAAGAAAAAACATAATATAATCTAGAAAGGGAGAATTGCAGTGGAATATAAAAATGAAAAACTAGAAGAATTTAACAAATATGTAAAAAATAGAAGAGTGGCAATAATTGGTCTTGGAGTAAGCAACATTCCTCTATTAGATTACTTTCACGACAAAAAATCAAAAGTTACAGTTTTTGACTCAAGAGAAATAGAAAAAATCCCTAAAGAAATAATGGATAAAGTTACAGAGTATTCAATGGAATTTTCGTTTGGAAAAAATTATTTATCAAAGCTTGTAGGATACGAATTAATCATTAGATCACCAAGTTGTTTGCCAACAAAAGAAGAATTAATTGAAGAAGAAAAGAGAGGAGCTCTTATAACTACAGAGGTTGAACTTCTAATGAAAATGTGCCCTTGTAAAATAATTGGAGTTACAGGAAGTGATGGAAAAACAACTACCACAACTTTAATTTCAGAAATATTAAAAAAAGCAGGATATGTTTGTTACACTGGTGGAAATATAGGAAAACCATTATTTACAGAACTTTATAAGATAACACCAGAAGATATTGTAGTGCTAGAATTAAGCAGTTTCCAATTAATGGGTATGGAAGTAAGTCCGGACATTGCAGTAATAACCAATATATCTCAAAATCACTTAGATGTACATAAGGATTTCGAGGAATATGTAGAAGCTAAAAAAAATATATATAGATATCAAAATGAAGAAGGCATTGTTGTTTTAAATTATGATAATAAAATAACAAAGGAATGTTCAATTTTTGTGAAGGGAAAGGTAATTTTCTTTAGTAGTAAACAAAAATTAGATAATGGATATATTGTTGATGGAGAAATTATAAAAGAATGTGATGACAAATTAAGAAAACATGTATTAAATACAAATGATATCCATTTAAAAGGAATACATAATTTTGAGAATATATGTGCAGCAATTGCAGCAACAAAAACTTTGGTAGATTTAGATACAGCAGTTGCAGCAATTGAAGAATTTAAAGGAGTCCCACACAGAATTGAATTTGTTAAAGAAATAAATGGAGTTAAGTGGTATAATGACTCTGCAAGTTCAACTCCATCAAGAACTATATCAGGACTTAATGCTTTTCATAAAAAAGTCATATTAATAGCAGGTGGATCAGATAAGAATTTAGATTATACACCTCTTGCTGAACCAATATTAAATAAAGTAAAAACATTAGTACTTATGGGAAGAACATCAGAAAAAATATTTGAGGCAGTTAAGGAGGAATCTGAAAGACAAAATAGAGATATTAATATTTATTTTGCAGATAGTTTAACACAAGCAATTATCTTAGCTAAAAGACATGCAAAAGAAAGCGATATTGTATTATTTTCTCCTGCAAGTGCAAGTTTCGATATGTTTAAAAATATGTATGATAGAGGAGATCAATTTAGAAATATTATAAATAAAATGTAATAAAAAATGAAGTGTCTTTCCTTATTAGATAAAAGTTTAATAAGGAAAAATGCTTCATTTATTATTTATATAAAAATAGTATTATAAACAATAAATTTTGTAACAATTATCTAAATTATGAATAATATATACAAAATTCAATCAGGAGGTTTTTATGTACGAAGATTATATGCAAAATTTATTAGGATATCAAGTAAATCCATATCAAAACAGCTATGATGATTATAATAGATATCCAAATCAATTTCAATATGGAGTTGAAGAACAAAACTATTTTCAAAGAAACTATAATAGTATGCAGGCTAATGAATTAGAAGATTGTTACCCGGAAATTTATAAAGTTGTATATCCTATGGTAAGAAAAGCTTGTCAAAGAAATACAATGCCAATAAATTTAGATGTGGTAAATAATATGGTAAATGAAATAGCTGCTAACATAGAACCAGACAATAGTATTAATTTAAACATAAATATAGAAAATGAGATGAGAAACTCAAGTGGAAAACATCAAGAAGGAGCTGCTTCAAAAGAAAATGAAAATAGAGCAAATTGTCCAAACTGCAATAGGCAAAGAAATCCTTTATTAAATGATATAATAAGAATATTAATTATAAGAGAACTTCTCGGAGGTTCTGGAGGAATGAGACCACCTATGCCACCATTTAGACCTGGAATGAGACCTCCTATGCCACGTTATTATTAATTTGAAATCATAATTTGGATACCTGAAATGTTAAAATATCAAAACAGATATTTTGATATTTCGGGTTATTTGCGTTTAAATTCAGATCATAATAGTATTTGATGAGGTAGAACGTAGATTTTAAATGGTTTTGTTGTTATTATCTTTTTGGCTTTACAAATTAGTGTTTTTAGTATATAATTAATGACATAAATTTCAGAGAAAAGGAAGGAATATAATTATGCAAGAAAATAATCAAGAACAAGAATTAGATTTAAATCAATTAATGAAGATAAGAAGAGATAAATTAAAAGAATTACAGGAAACAGAGAAAGACCCCTTTGAAATAACAAAATTTAACAGAACAAATACAGCAGGAGAAATTAAATCAAATTATGAAAAATTTGAACAAAAAGATGTGACTGTTGCAGGTAGAATAATTGCAAAAAGAATCATGGGAAAAGCTTCATTCTGCACAATTCAAGACTGTGATGAAAGAATTCAAAGTTATGTAAGTATTAATGATCTTGGAGAAGAAAGTTATAAGCTATTTAAAACATATGATATAGGAGATATAATAGGAATTACAGGTTTTGTTTTTAAAACAAGAACAGAAGAAATCTCAGTTCATGCAAAAGAAGTAACTTTACTTTCTAAATCTTTAAGACCACTTCCTGAAAAGTTTCATGGATTAAAAGATCCAGATTTAAGATATAGACAAAGATATACAGATCTAATAGTAAATCCGGAAGTAAAAAGAACTTTTGAAATAAGAAGTAAAATAATAAGTAATATAAGAAAAATACTAGATGGAGAAGGATATTTAGAAGTTGAGACACCAGTATTAAATACGATTTCAGGAGGAGCAACTGCTAGACCTTTTACTACACACCACAATTCATTAGATATAAATATGTATTTAAGAATAGCTCTAGAACTAAATTTAAAAAGGTTAATAGTAGGTGGATTTGATAAGGTTTATGAAATAGGTAGAGTTTTCAGAAATGAAGGTATGGATATAAGACACAATCCTGAATTTACAGAACTTGAACTTTATGCAGCTTATCAAGACTATAATGATATGATGGATTTAGTTGAAAGATTATTTTCACAAACAGCAATGGATATTTTAGGAACAACAAAAGTACAATATCAAGGACAAGAAATTGACTTAACACCAGGCTGGAAAAGAATTACAATGATAGATTCTATAAAAGAAGCATGTGGAGTAGACTTTAATGAAATAACTACAGATGAAGAAGCGGTAGCATTAGCAAAAGAGAGAGGATTAGAAATTCCGGATGTAACAAAAGAAACAAGAGGAGATGTAATTAGTCTATTTTTTGATGAATATGTTGAAAAAACACTTATTCAACCAACATTTATATATGAATATCCTGTAGAAATATCACCTCTTGCTAAAAAGTGTCCAAATAATAAAAAGATGACAGAAAGATTTGAAGTATTTATAGGTGGACGTGAATATGGAAATGCATTTTCTGAATTAAATGATCCGATCGACCAATATGAAAGATTTAAAAAACAAGTAGAAGCTAAAGAAGCTGGTGACGAAGAAGCAGGTATGATGGATGAAGATTATATAAATGCATTAGAAATAGGACTTCCTCCAACAGGTGGATTAGGAATTGGAGTAGATAGATTAGTAATGCTTTTGACAAATCAAGAATCAATTAGAGATGTGTTGCTATTCCCAACAATGAAACCTTTATTATAAATAAAAATATTATTTTGGAGGAATTATGATAGTAAAATTTGTAAGACATGGAGAGACAGATTTAAATAGTTCTGTAAGAAGAATGCAAGGAATTTCTAATTATGATATAAATGAAAATGGAATAAAACAAGCTGAATCGACTAGAGATAAACTAGATAAAGAAGAGTTTGATTTGATAATAACATCTCCATTAAAAAGAGCTTTGCATACAGCACAAATTATAAATGAAACAAAGAATATTCCGTTAATAATTGATAACAGAATAATAGAAAGAGATTATGGACAACTAGAAGGAAAAATATTTAAAAGAGAATATTGTAATCTTGATTTTGATTTTGAAAGTCTTGGTGGAGAATCAACAGAAAATTACAAATTAAGATTAATTGATTTTATAAAAGATATAAAAAGTAAATATGATGGTAAAAATATTTTAGTTGTTGCACACAATGGAGTAATTAGTGTTCTTAGCTGTATGTTGGAAGGGATTCCAAAAGACAATAATTTTGAAAATTGTGGAATAAAGAATGGAGATATAAAAGAATTTATTATTTAAATAAATCCTGATGATTGTAAAGAAGAGAAAGTCGATTAAATTAATGAAATAAAAAACTTTTTTGAATTTTAAAATTAATAGAAAATATGAAGAAATCAATAAAAAAAGAAGAAAGTAATTATTTTAAGGAAAGAAAATAATAGATTCTATAGATTAAAATAAGAGGGAATAGTATGAAAAAAACAAAAAAATTAATAAGAAATTTAGCATTTTTTATAATATTAATTTTGATTACTTTCTATATTTTTTTCCAAAACCAAAATATAGGAGAGATATTTGAAATAATAAAAACAGCAAAAAAAGGATATGTTATAATTGCAATAATTTGTATGTGTTGCTTTTTATCATGTGAAGCAATGAATATTGGACGTACTTTAAAAAATTTAAATGAAAAAAGTTCTTTTATGAAAAATGTAAAATATGCATTAATTGGCTTTTTCTTTAGTTCAATTACACCTGCAGCATCAGGTGGTCAGCCTATGCAAATTTATTATATGCATAAAGACAATATACCTGTTACTAAATCCACACTTGCATTACTAATAAATTTAACATGTATGCAGATTGTTACTATTTCCCTTGGAATTCTTGGAGCTATTGTTAATTTTGGTTATATGAATTCACCAATGAAAGGTTTGTTTGTACTTGGAATTACTTTAAATTCAATAGCACTTACATTACTTTTGGTATCGATATTTTCTAAGGAAGCAACAAATAAACTAATAGAACTTTCAATAAAAATATTAAAATTTTTCAAAGTAAAGAATATGGAAGAAAAACAGAAAAAGATAGTTGACGCACTTATGAAGTATCAAGATAATGCAGAATACCTAAAAGAACATAAGTCTGAAGTTATGAAAAATGTAATAATAGCTTATATACAGTATATAGCTTATTATTCAATATCATATTTTACATATAAAGCTTTCGGATTAAATGAACAAAATATAATTAAAATTATATTGTTACAGGCTTTACTTTATGGTACAGTTTCAGGAATACCATCGCCAGGAGCAGTAGGAGTTAGTGAAGGTGGCTATATGTCTTTGTTTGAACATATATATACGCAAAATCTTTTAAGTAGTTCAATGTTATTATCAAGAGGTATTAGTTTTTACTTATTTGTAGCAATTAGTGCTATAGTTGTTATAATAAATGATTTAAGAGAAAAAAAGCAAGAAAACGTAACGTAGTTTAGGATAAAGCAAGATAAGAAAGGAATGAACTTTTTATGTATTTTGATAAAAAATATTTATATATTGCAATGGCAATAATGATAATATGGGGACTTTCAGGATATTTAAACAATACAGCAAGTTTAATTAATTTATTACTTACAATACCAGGGGTTTTAATTGCAATAACATTTCACGAATTTGCACATGCTTTTGCAGCAGACAAATTAGGAGATGATACCCCAAGAACAGAAGGAAGGCTATCTTTAAATCCGTTTGATCATCTTGATCCTGTTGGTTCAGTAATGCTTTTATTTGCAGGATTTGGATGGGGAAAACCTGTTCAAGTTAATCCAAGAAATTTTAATAGAGATATTTCTGTAGACAAAGCAAATGCGATTGTCTCAATTGCAGGGCCAATAATGAATTTTCTATTAGCTATAGTTTTTGCTTTTATATATGGAGCATTATATAAATTTCTAGGAATCAAAATAATAACTTCACAGATTCTAAAAATTATAATGATAATTATTGCATATACAATATCTATAAATATAGGTCTAGGAGTATTTAATTTAATACCTCTTCCACCACTTGATGGTTCTAAAGTTATAAAGCCATTATTGCCTTATAATGCAAAAGTATGGTTTGAAAATAATGAAAATATATTTTATATAATATTTATAGTTTTATGGATAACAGGATTAGCAGGAAATATAATTTCTCCTGTAATTAATATTGTAAGTAATTTGATTACAAATTTAGTTGGAATATTTTTTTAAATAAATATGCAGAAAATAAAGTATTTAATATATCAAAAGGAGGTATGATGGATAAAATCCATCTACTAAAATGGAAAAATATAAAGAGATTGAAAAAAGCATAATTACAACATACAGAAAAGAGATATGGAGTAAATTTATTAAAGGCATCTGTGAATATGATATGGTTCAAAAAGGTGATAAAATAGCAGTATGCATTTCAGGTGGAAAGGATTCAAATCTTTTAGCAAAATGTATGCAAGAACTTCAAAAACACGGAGACAGAGATTTTGAATTAAAATTTATTGTAATGGATCCAGGGTATAATGAATTAAATAGACAAAAGATTATTTCAAATGCTGAAAAACTTAATATACCAATTACAATTTTTGAAACAGATATTTTTACAAGAGTAACAAAAATAGAAAGCAAACCATGTTATATTTGTGCTAGGATGAGAAGAGGATATTTATATAGAAAAGCAAAAGAATTAGGATGTAATAAAATTGCTTTAGGTCATCATTTTGATGATGTTATAGAAACAGTTTTGATGAGTATGTTTTATGGCGGACAGTTTAAAACTATGATGCCTAAGCTAAAAAGTACAAATGTGGAAGGTATGGAACTTATAAGACCTCTTTATTTTGTCAAAGAAGAAGATATAATAAGATGGAGAGATAAAAATAATTTAGATTTTATACAGTGTGCATGTAAATTCACAGAAGAAATTGGAAATTCAGCAAATGGTGTGGGAGATTCTAAAAGACAAGCTATGAAGAAACTAATAAGAGAATTAAGGAATGAGTATCAAAATGTAGATATGAATATTTTTAGTTCAACAAACAATGTTAATTTGGAAACTCTTATTTCATACCATGATGATGAAAAAATGCATAATTTTTTAGAAAATTATTAATAAAAAGAAGTATTATTTTAATTGACAAAATAGATAACAAAGTATACAATAATTGTAACAAAAAAGAGAGTTAAAGGAGAAAAAATGCATATGAAAAAGGAAAAGATAGAAAAAACAAAGGATATCATCTATTCTGATAATACTTATATTGTAGGAAAAGTATTAAAAAACTAAAATTGGAGGATAAAATGAATTTGAAAAATTTAAAAGAAAAGTTAGTGTAAAATTTCTGTTGGCAAATTTATGTTCTTTTTAAATAATATAAAGAAAACATAAATAAATCCCTCAAAATGTTGATTGCTAAAAACATTTTTTGAAAGGAGATATTTATGTTTGATAATATTGTAGCAAATAATGAAATAAATTTCAATGAGTTAGAGCAAAAAATATATAAATTTGTTTGTGAGCTTGGTTGTAACATATTAAAAAATATTATTGAAAAATATGATGCCAAGCTACAAGATGAAAGGGATAAGAAGGCTTTTAGACATAGAGGATTAAAACCAGATTCAATAAAAACCGTTATGGGTGTAGTTGAATTTAAGAGGACAATATATGAATATGTTGATGGTGAGAATAAAAAATTTATTTATCTTTTAGATGAAAATTTAAACCTTTCAGAATTTGGAAAAATCTCTGGAAATTTGGTAGATAAAATTTTAAATATCGCAGTAGAAACAAATTCATATAGAGATGCAGCAGAACAATTAATGCAGAATCTAAATATTAGTATAAGCCACGAAACAGTACGAGATATAGTCATAAAAGCAGGTATAAAGATTTTAGAAAAAGAAAATGAAGAAATAAATCTTAATAAGAAAGATAAGTTAGTTGCAGGAACAAAAGAGATACCAGTATTGTTTGAGGAAGCAGATGGGTTGTGGATTAATTTACAGGGGAAAGATCGTCAAGAACAAATTGAAAAGTATAAAGCTACTTGCGAAAAAGAAGGAAAAGAATACAAAGAGCCAACAAGTGTAAAATCAGAATTAAAATTACACGTTTCTTATGAAGGATGGAAAAAGGATGATAAAAGACATTCTTTGGTAAACAAAATGTATATAGCAGGATTTATGAGTTCTGCTGAACTAAAGAAAAAAAGAGATGCTCAAATATACCAAAATTATGATGTTAGCAAAATTCAATTAAGAATATTGAATGGAGATGGAGCATCATGGATTAATCAGTTAGCAACTAAAAATACAATACAACAAAGAGATAATTTTCATATACATCAAGAAATAATTAGAGATATACAAGAAGATGAATTAAGGCGACAACTTGAAAAATTAATAGCTGAAAAAAGGTATGATGAGGTGCCTGTATATCTCGAATATTTAAGGTATGAAGTTGGAGGTGAAGAATCAGCTATAAATAAAATTGATAGACTAGAAAGTTATTTGTCAGAAGGATTACCAAGATATCAAGATGTTTTAGAAAAACAAAATAGAACTATGCCAGAAGCCCCAGAAGGAATAGAATATAAAAATCCTGGCATAATGGAAAGTCAAATCTTCACAGTTTTAACAAAAAGATTCAAAAGTCGGTAGATTAAGTTTTTCAAAATTTGGAGCCACTTGTTTAGCTAAAATATGTGCTATAAAAGTTCAAGAAGGTGTTGTTGAAATTGAAACAATAGAAAAAGAAGTCGAAATTGATGTTTCTGTTGAAGAATATTTGAAAGAAATAAAACAAACTTTAAAAGGAACAAAAAAAGCATTGATAAAATTGAACAACGAAGAAAGTAATCAAAAAAATAATACTGTATATTTAGATAAACAAAGCCCAATATATCAAGCATTACAGCTAACACCGATTAGTGAATTAGATTGCATAATTTAATAAAAAATATTTAAAAAAAAGTAGAAAAAATGTCAAAAATCATTGACAAAAATCATAAAAAACTTATATAATATTTGTATAAATTTTATCTTTTATACATACGAAGGAGGAATAAAAAAATGAATAAAAAATCAACATTAAGGAGTGTCGCAAACGATTACTTGACACATCCAAAAGAAAAACAAGGTATAACATTAATAGCTTTAATTATAACAATTATAGTGCTATTAATATTAGCAGGAGTAAGCATTGCAATGCTTGCAGGAGATAATGGAATATTAACAAGAACAAAAAGTGCAAAGAAAGTATCAGAAATAGCAGGAATAAAAGAAGAAATAAAAACAGAAATAATAGCAGAGCA
>ENA-OPJG01000209-OPJG01000209.1-human-gut-metagenome-genome-assembly--contig:-NODE-209-length-12024-cov-2.934999_pt1 | contig 12024 bp, 15 predicted proteins | sample MGYA00241414_ERZ501657 | MGnify/ENA primary metagenome ERZ501657 (study PRJEB25962, sample SAMEA2042296) | human gut metagenome | biome: human gut; feature: human-associated habitat; material: faeces... | reverse complement strand
ATTAATCTTTTCAGCTTTATTATAAAAATAAATTTTCGTTACAAAAATGTAATTTATTAATAGTATCTAATCCAATATGTTCATTTACAACATTTATAGCTTTTTCATATAAATCAATTTGTTCACGAAAATGTGCGTCTATTCCATATAAAACTTTTAAGTCTTTATATTCAGAAGCAATCTTCCAAAACTCTTTATTTGGATATGTAATTTTTTCTTTTATTCCTCTTATATACATAACTGGTTCAGATAAGTTAATTTCTATTGGAACCCCATACTTTTCTGCAGTACTGCAAATTATGTGTGCAACTTTTTCTTCAATTTCCTCAAAAGTATTTCTACTTAACATATATAAATCCGGATGAGCTATTATATTTGGTATATTTTTCTCAATTGCTGTCTTTATGTATTCAGCATATCTTAAAAGTTCTGCATCAGTAAATTCATTTTTTCTAAAAATTTTTAATTCTTTTTTATCATCATATATGAAATGCTGTCCTAGAATTAATTTATCCGTTTGTTTTTTTAATTCAAATAAATTATCTTCTTGTCCCGGTAAATATTCTACTTCGAATCCTGTTTCTATTTCTATTGTATTTTTGTATTTTTCTTTTAAAGATTTTATATTATTTAGATATTCATCTTTCTCACTATATTTCATTCTCATATTTTTTCTATGGTCTATTTCCTCTTTTTCAGGACAATGCTCTGTAAAAGCTATCTTTGTAAATCCTTTTTTTATAAATGCTCTTACATAATCTTCGTCTGACATATTTTTATCTGCATGTCCACATCTTTTTGTATGTGTGTGATAATTAAATTTTTGCATTTTATCCTCCTCTTTCTCCGATTTTATTTCATATATTTAATTATAAATTCTGTCCCATTTTCTAATTCTGATTTGCAACTTATCATACCATTATTTTTTTCAATAATATTTTTTGCCAAAGCAAGTCCAATTCCCACACTATTTTCAGAAGAATTTTTTCCTTTATAAAATCTTTCAAAAATATGCTTTAAATCCTCTTTTGACATTCCTTCTCCTTGATCTCTTATTGTTATTTTTGTAAATAAGGTATTTTCTTCATACTTTATATAAATTTTTCCGTCTTCCTTATTGTGTTCGATACAATTTTTAATAATATTTGTAACTGCTTCTTGTTGCCACTTATAATCACCAACAAAAGAGGCTTTTTCATTACCTTGTATGATAACATGTTGATTTCTTATTTCAATTGGTATTTCTAATTTTTTTAGTATTCCTTCAATAAATTTTTTTAGGTTAATTTTTTCATCTAAAAATTGTACTACATTTGCATCCAGTTTCGATAATTTTAACATTGATATAACAAGCCAATTTATCCAGTCAACTTGTTTACTAATCTCAAATATGAATTTTTGTTTTGTATTTTGGTCCATATTTGGATTATCCTTTAAATTATCTAGCATTATAGTTATAGATGTTAAAGGAGTTTTTAATTGATGTGATATATCTTCAACAGACATTTTTAAATTTTCCTTGTCTTTTTTTGATATTTCACTTTCTTCTTTAAGCATAACCGTAATTTTATATAATTCGTTTTTTAAATTGCTTAGCTCGTCTTCACTGTTCTCATCAATACTTAATTCGTATTCTCTATTTTTGACTTTATTTATATATTTTGTGATTTGATTAATTTTTTTATCACGCTGTTTTAAATATACAAATACAATAATTGTCCATAAAGTACTAAATATTATAATCAAAATAATATTTAATTTCAAATTAAATCTCATTTGTCTTTCGACTGATACAATTGCATTCGTCTCATTTATGTCGATTCCATAGTTCAAAAGTTCATCTTTTCCACTTTCATATTCTTCACTATCAGAATTTAATATTTCTATTATAGCTTTACTATCAACTTCTGGATATTTTACAATTATTCTTCCTACTATATCTGTTATTTTTTTGTTTGTTATACTAGTTACATCTTTATATTGTTTATAGGTTTGAATTGTTATTATAATTATTGTCATTATTGTCAAACTTATCATCGCTAATATTAAAGATTTTATATTCTTATTTTTTAACCATTTCATATCTCACTTATTTCCTTTTATATTATATACTATTGACAATAGATTTTATTCCCCTACTCTATATCCCAATCCTCTAACAGTTTTTATTATTGTTTCATCTCCCAATTTTTCTCTTATTCTTTTTATATATACAGTTAAAGTATTATCATTAACAAAGTTTCCTGCAATATCCCATATTTTTTCCAATAATTGTTCTCTTGTAATTAATTTATTTTGATTTTTAAATAGCATAAGTAAAATTCTATACTCCAAACTAGTAAATATAATTTCTTGATTATCTTTATATACTTTAGCAGATGTCATATCTACTTTTATATTTCCGTATTTTATTATATCTGTTTTTTCTTCTTTTTGTCCATATCTTCTTAAAACAGAATTTATTCTTGATATTAACTCTCTAGTTCTAAAGGGTTTTACAATATAATCATCTGCTCCTAAATCTAATCCTAATACTACACTTGTCTCTTCATCCTGTGCTGTCAAAAATATAATTGGTATATTATAATTCTGTTTTATTTTTTTACATATGTCAAATCCGTTTCCATCTGGTAATGAAACATCTAACAATATTAAATCTATTTCTTCAAGTTTTATTATATCCTCACATTTCTTTACATTTTGAGCTGAAATCACTTTAAAATTTTCTTGTTCTAGAGAATATTTAAGTCCCATTACTATTGTTTCATTATCTTCTACTAATAAAATCTTTCTCATAGTTAAAATTCATTCCTTTCACAATATTCAAAACTTTTATATTTTAACTGAACATTTTTTGAATAGCAATTTCATATATACTTTTTGCAATCTTTTCTCCATCTTCCTTTAAATTTATTAGATTTTCCATCATAACACCGCTATTGATTTCCATAATCTTAAATTCATTATTTTCGAGCTTAACAATGTCAATACTTACAAAATCCAAATCAATTACATCAATAACTTTATTTACCAATTTTATTAACTCTTTTTTCTCTTCATCATTAACGTCTTCAATTATAGCTCCCTTTGAAAGGTTAAATCTCCATTCATATTCTATCTTTTCATTCTTTTTTGGAATATAATTTATATCTATATTTTCATTTTTTAGATTTTCTTCTTTACTAAAATATGAATTATTAAAGTCTTTTAAAAGTTCTTTTATAGTTTTTTCTCCGTCCCCAATTATAATTGGTTTTACTTTTTTGTAAATATATTGTTTTTCTTTTAAATAAATCACTCTATATTCATTCTTTATATCATAAAATGGACAAATACAAATACTATGATTTTTTTCTATTATTTTTTTATATTCTTTATTCAATTCTTCAATATTGTTTGTATGAATTACATTGTTTCCACAAGTTCCATTATTCGGTTTTATAACAACATTTTTTTCAAACATATTGAAGTATTTTTCCAACTTTTCTTCCTCATATTTATATAAAATGTTATATCGAATAATGGGTATATTTTCTGCATGTAAAACCGAATACAATGCACATTTATCATTACATATATCTGCTGTTGATTGTGAATTAAGTTCAAATTTATAACCTATTATATATTTTATTTTACTTTTCTTTTTTAATTTTATTATCCAATCATCTGATAATTCAGAATATTTAATTCCTTTTTCTTTACAAATTTGTTTTATTATACTATTAAATTTTTTTTCTTTATACATTTTTTCCCCTTTTATAAAATTTAAAGGAGATTGAACAAACAATCTCCTTCGACATTAATTAAACCAACTTATCCAAGTGAATTATCCCATTCAAATTCTTCATTTAAATACTCAATTATAGCATCTTCAATAAAAAACTTCTTTGCCTTAATTTCCTGATCAGCAAGGATGTTGTTTACTTGATTTTTCAAGACTTCCAAAGGAACAGAACATTTACCATATTCAGAATCAATCAAAATTTCTTCTAAGTCGATTTCTCCAATTTTCTCAAATTTTATTTCTTCTGCAAATTCACCTTCTACTTCCTTTTTTGAACATGTAGCTAAAGTTATTTCTACTACATCTTCATCTTGGTCATTTCTTTCAATCAGAATTTTATTTGATGTAAACTCTGAATCAGAAAATTCATTAAACGAATGGATAGATATTTGGTCTTTACGCATTTAAAATGCCTCCTTAAAAGTTAATATATTTATTATATTACATTTTACATAAATTGTCAAATTTAATATCTTTAAGGCTATTTTTTTATTTAATAGCTTAGTTATGAAGTGATTAAAATTGAAAAAAGTGTATCTTTATTAAATTAATTTCATTTCTAAACTGCCTTCTCCATTTTTATATTCTAAATTAGCAATTGCCCCATTAATTATTGTAAAACATGGACCTTTATGAGAAAAATCAGCATCAAAAATTATTGGAATATTATATTCATTAATAACACTATCTTTTAAAGCTTCTCTCATTGTATAATTTAAAAACGATACTTCATTTCCGTTTCTTCCAAATATTATTGCTTTTACATATTTAAAATAATCTAGTTCATTTAATTTCCATAAAGTTCTAATTAACTCTTCTTTTGAAAGTTCACAATTATCAAAGTACCATATTATACCATCATTTTTATATTTTTCATTAAATTCTTTTGTTCCATCATACCTTGTACCTGCAATTTCCGAAATTATATCTATACAACCACCTATAATTCTTCCAGTACAATTTATATTTTCATTATTTAAAGATTTCCATTCAACCTTGTTTGTAAAATTATATCCTTCAAGTCCAGTTTTCATTTCTCTACTCTCATTTTCATATTCCGAATAGTTTTCTTGTTTTATTAAATTTCCTTTTAATATCTCCAAATTTTCAGTCACATTTCTATAATAATTTTCCACACCATATTCCCCGAAATTATTTCCATATATAGTTGCTATATCACATTTTGTTGTTATAGGAAATAAAAGTCCTGTAGGATCTGAAAAACCTTGTATATATTTTGGATTTTTCAAAATACAATCAAAATCTATATATGGCAAAATCTCTATTAAAAATTCTCCTCCAGCTGCACACATTATAAAATCAATATTGTTATTTTCAAACATTGAATTTATTTCTTTTGCCCTCTCCTCTTTTGATGCACTTCTTGCTCTATTGTTTTTAAAAATATTTTTTGATAATTCACATTTATAACCTATTTTTTCCAATTTAGTTTTTGAATTTTTATATCTTTCTATATAAAATTCATTATATGCTCCTGAAGATGGTGCCGGAACACCTATTGTATTTCCTTTTTGTAAAAATTTTGGATAAATCATAAACCTATCTCCTTTATCTTTTCTATATAAGCATTTTATCATTTATTTTTATCATAATCAATACAAATTTAAATATTCTAATTGGTAACAAATTGTCGATAAAAGTCATATCTTATAATATAAATCCAAAGGAGGAAAAAAATGATTAATAGAAGATTTAGAAAATGTTATTGTATGAATAACAACTATTTTAATAGTCAAAACAGTTGTCCTACAAAAGTTGGAATAGAAACAGCTTGCAACAACACTAACTGCTGTTGCCCTCAAAATAATCTATCTGATTCTTGTGACTGTGGATTTGACGATGAAGAAGAAAATGTATTTCCTGAAAATCCAATGCTTGGGCAAAGTTATGTACCACTTCAACAAATGAATGATACATTTAAACCTTGTGTCGGATTAAAGCATGGAACCATATTTCCTGAGCTTGTAAGCCCATACAGTCCATGTGATTCAATGAGACAAAATGCCTTTATTGAATCACTAAATACTCCAAAGGAGGGATGTAACTCATGAATGAAGATTTTCAAGAAAAGTTAGAAAATATTGAAAACTCTAATATATCAAATATAAATAATAGAAATTGTCCTTGTCATAAAAATATGCAAACTGTATCTCCTGTAAGTAGCAATAATATGTGCAATCAAGATACTAGAAGAGAAATGATACACCAAATAAAATGTTTGGCTTTTGCAATAAATGATCTTGCATTATATTTAGATGTTCACCCTGATGATGAAAAAGCATTATGTTTGCACAAAAAATATTGTAAGGAATTAAAAGATTTACAAGATAAATATCAAAAAGTTTATGGCCCTTTAACAATAAACTTTCCATGTAATAAATGGAGATGGATTGAAGAACCATGGCCTTGGGAAAGGGGGAATTTTTAGATGTGGACATATAATAAATTTTTACAATATCCAATAAATATAAAATCACCTGATCCACGTTTAGCTAAAGTTATTGTTAGCCAATATGGTGGACCTGATGGTGAACTTGGTGCATCTCTTCGATATCTATCTCAAAGATTTGGTATGCCTGATCAAAATTCTAAAGCTATATTAAATGATGTTGGTACAGAAGAATTAGCTCATTTGGAAATGGTTGGAACAATCGTTCATCAATTAATGCAAGGTTCTTCAATTGAAGAAATTGAAAATTCTGGAATGAGTGCATATTATACGGACCATGGATTAGGTGTATATCCACAATCAGCTGCTGGTTATCCATTTACAGCATCAGTTGTTGCTGTTATTTTAAGGATATATATTTTACTCGCTATTTATATTTGAAAATATAAGCTTTAATTTTATATTACGATTACTATCAAATTCAATTTTATCTATCAATTTATACAATAGCTGTTTATTTATATTAGTTGAATTTAAAAATTCATCAGATAGCTTCTTTATTTGATTATAACTTATTGTATATTTTGATTTTTCTATCTTGATTTTATTATCTAAGTCAACAATTTGCTTTTTACAATTTTCAATCTCATTTTCCTTTTGTTCTTTTATTGATAAAAATGTTTCATTATTAATTATGTTTTCAAGTTTATCATTATATGTAATTTTAATTTGTTCATTTAGTTTGTCTATTTTTATACTTAATCTCTGCTTTTCATCTTGAAATCTATGACATTCATAATTAATACTATTTTCTAAATTATTCATAACAGTTTTTATATCGTTATCATTAAAAGAAACTTTTTTACATTCTTTTTCTATTATTGGAATTATCATTTTATATAATTTTTTACTGCTTATAGATTTTGTGTTGTTACATTTTTTATTTACTCCTTTATTCGCTTCAGAACATATGTAAGAGTTAATTTCACACTTTTTACCACTTTTAGTAAGTTTTTCCTTATGTTTCAATGTTGAAACACTTCCACAATCTTTACAATAAATTAAACCTTTAAAAATATCATTATATTTTCTATTTCTATTGTTCTTAAATCTTTCTTTTAGAATTTTGCATTTATTAAAAGTTTCTATATCTACTATTGGTTCATGTGTATTTTCAACAATTATCTGATTTTCTTTAGTATTTCTAATTCTTTCTTTTCTTCTAAAACTTGGCTTTACTGTTTTTGCTCCTACCATTGTTCCAATATATACAGGATTACTTACAATTCTTGTTATTGTAATTTCTTTCCAACCTTCTGAGTTTGATGAAACTCCTTTTATTTTCAAATATTCTCTTGGTGGTATAATTTTTCTCTCATTTAAACTTTTTACAATTTCTGTGCGTGTATATCCTTTTGAATACTTTTCAAATATTTCTTTTATAATACTTGATACCTCTTTATCAATTATTAACTTATTCTTATTACTTGGACTTTTTTTATATCCATAAGGAGCTGTATTACCTTGAAATAAACCTTGTTTTGCTTTTGCAATTTTTACTGCTTTAATTTTTCTTGATGTTTCTTTTGGATACTGTTCACTCATTACAGCTTTAAAAGGAATAAAATCATCATCTTCTTTGTAATATGTATCAATTGTATCTTCTGTTGCAGTAATAAATCTAACTTTTTTTGATGGAAAATATTCTTGATAATATCTAAGTACTTCATTTGTTTTACGACCTAGTCTTGTTAAATCTTTTACAATTACCATATTAATCATTTTGTTTTCAATATCATTGATCATTTCTATAAAACCTGGTCTATTAAAGTTTGTCCCTGTATATCCATCATCTGTATAATCTTTAACAATTATAAACCTGTTTTGTGGCTCTTTTTTAGAAAGATCAGCTACGTACTGTCTTAAAATCTTATCTTGGTTAGATATACTTTCACTTTCCTTTTTCCCATCATTGTCATCTCTTGATAATCTTTTATATAATCCAACATAGAACTGTTTTTCATATATGTTGTCTAACTCCTGCAATTTAACCTCCTTCTCTTAAAGTTAAGACAACCATTCATACTTTACATTATAACTATAGAATGTACTGTTGTAAATGGCGACCTAATTTTTTTCAAGAATCTTTTTTGCACAATATCCTTCAAATATTTCAATCATAATATTTTTTAAATCTTTATCATTATATTCAATGTTTATATTGTAATTTTCGCTTTTCAAATATATACACCTCTTTAAATAAATATTGTTAAAATTTTGGTTTATTCATAAAACCTAAATTACAAATATTATTTTTACGTGCGTCAAAAAGCAGAAGCCATTTTTTTGACTTCTGCTTAAATATATAATATTTGATAGTAATAATATATCATATAAAAACTGCTATTTAAACTGCAGGATTTTGCAATGTTTTTGCAAAATATTATGTATATTAGCAATTCATTATTAATAAAGCTATGTGAAATATAAATGTAATTTTATAGTTAGATATTATATATAAATCCAACTTCATAATAGTTTATTCCTTCAATTTCAAATATTCTTTCTCCAATACTTTCTCCGCCCATTTTTGTATAAAACTTTTTTGATGGCTCGTTGTCTTTCAAACACCATAATATCATTTTAGTTTTGTTTTTGCTTTTAAATTCTTCTGTAACATATTGGAATAACTTTGTTCCTATTCCTTTATACTTTAAACTTGGCTTAACATATAATGCTAATAACTCACAATCTATATTAGATATGTCTTGTGTAAATTCATTACTATCAATATATCTGCAAAAGCCAACAATTTCATTATTTAATTCTGCAACTATAAATCCATTTTCTTTGTAATCTTTTTTTCTTTTTTCTATTCTCTCAGCTCTATTCATTGAATTTAAAATACTATCATCAATAATTCCTTTATATGCTATTTGCCAACCACTTATTTGAATGTCAACAACACTAGGTATATCTTTTTCTTCAATATTTCTAATTATAACATTTTCCATAATCTCACCTACACACTTACTATTTCTTTTTTTATTTTCATTTTTACTTTTTTATACTATCTTAATTTTTTATAATATAGTAATTAATTACAATTTTTCATTATTCTACTTATACTAAAAATCAAATTTTTGTGCATATTGTTCAATCAAATAATCTTCTGAGCCAAAACCAATGTCTAAATCTACAATCAAATCATTTTTTAAAGGTACTTTATATAATTTTAACTGTTTGGCTTTTTCTATGCTATCCACAAAAAAAGGTGAATCAACCTCTCCAAATAAGAAAAAATCTCCTTGAATCACTTTACAATTTGAACAATGATTTGCTAAATATGAACCATTTACAGTTTTTGAATAGCTTTCATAATAATTGTATTTTTCTTTCAATTTAGCAAGTAAATCTTTTGATAATGGTTCAATATGAGAAGCAATATGTATGTCATCATCATAAAAGATAAAATTATCTTCGTTACCATATTCATTTGAATCGTATATTTCAAAGAAATTTTTAACTCCAAATCCAATAACTTTTGTTGGTTTGTTGCATTTAAAGCATATATGAGTTCCTTCTACAATATAAAAATAATCACATAATATAGAAACATTTTCTTTGTTTCCTAATATCCATTTTTCAAATTTATAATAATTTTTTCTATCATCTACATACCATTTCTTTAAATTTGGATTCCATTTTGCTCCTAATGATTTTGCTTTATCTTTTTCAGCATATGGTACATCTATTATTAAACTCATATTTTTGCTCCTTTTATTAAATTTATACCATTGTATCATAAACATTAAGAAAATACAAACCCACTAAATGCACATCTTTTGTTACCTTTTATCTTCAAATTCATTTTGTTTATTCTTAAAAAAATTATAAAAGTATTTTACATTTTCAAGTTCACTCCATTTTTGAATTTTAAAATCATTTGTATCTAAATTATATATTTTAGCATTTAAAATTCCTAACATAAATGGTGAATGTGTTGCTATTATAAATATCAAAATTCATAGGGCAGGATAAGGAAAGCAGAGACTTTCCTATAAACAGTTAGAAAGTCAAGCTTTCTACTCCTCTTATTAGTCGTTTAATATGCAGATATTTTACAGATTACATACACTGCGGTGTATTTTATTTTTGAAAACGCCGTTATTATAAGGATTACAGTTATTCTTGTGCTTTATTTTTGTTAATATTTTCTGTTCCTAAAAGCAATCTATCAAAATCAGAAACAAACTTTTTGTCTTGAATTATTTTGTATTTTTCGTATTCATTTTCTGCTTTTTCAATAGCTTGTTTACGAGAAATCTTTCCAGAATTTTGCAATATTTCTTTTTTTCTAAATTTTAATAAATTATCTGTTTCATTTATCCAATCTTTCATTGTCATTACTTGATTATCTTCAGCCATTGATTCTGCATAATCTAAAAATAGGGTTGTTAAATTATTTAATTTTCTTAGTTCTGTTTCTGTTAAATAATTTTTGGCAATTGCTACGTCATATTTATATATCATTCCTTCTGGTGCCTCTTTCCAAGTAGTTAATCCCATATTTTCTTTTTCTGAGTTTGCTCGTTCATAAATTAATTCAGCTGCAGTATGACTCGTTATAGCGTAATGCAATTTATTTTGAATAATTTTAAAAAATGTATTTGCTTCCTCAGATTTTTTATCATAGTCAATAGAAGTTGCAATAAATAAATCAGTTATTTTTTGATAAGACATTCTTTCACTTGTACGAATTACTTTAATTCTTTCTAATAATTCATCAAAATATTGTTGATTTACTTTTCCACCTTTTAAAAATCTATCATCGTCTAGCACAAAACCTTTTATAATATATTCTTTAATTACTTTACTAGCCCATTGTCTAAATTTTACTGCTTTTTTTGAATTTACTCTATATCCAATAGAAATAATCATATCTAAATTATAATATTTTGTTTCATATTTTTGATTTCCCATATTACCCATATGTGCAATTTTTGCACATGTGCTTTCTTCTTCCAATTCTCCTTGTTTATATATATTATTAATATGTCTTGTGATGCCAGTTCTATCTATTTCAAATAATTTAGTTAATGAAGCTATATTTAACCAAACATCTTCATTTTGTAATATTACTTGTATTTTTGTATTACCATCTTCATCAGTATAAAATATAATATCATTTTCATTTCCGATTAATTTGTTCTCCATATTATATCAACCTCATTTCTTGTTTTATATATATTATCAAACATTTGTTTATTTGTCAATAACCTTTGTAAATATTTTGAAATTAACAAAAAAATAAACAGAAATAATTTTAGACTTCTGCTTATTTTCTTATTAAATTTCGAGTTTTTCTAAGTTCTGTTTTCTTTCTTCCCATAAAATATGAACATTTTAAATCACATTTGCTTATAGTCTATCAACCGTTCTGTTTCATAATACCAAATGACATTATTATCTATATCAATTACTCCAATAATATAATACTGTGTGATTGTTCCACCCAATTTTAAATTATTATAATAATCGTGTTCATCATAAACTTTATGATGATAATCATAATTTTCAAAATATATATACCCTGTGGATACAGGTTCTATGCCACTACTAAAATAAAAGTCGGTATTATCCATATCTTCAATTTTTTTCCAGTGTCCATATTTATTTATTTCTCCAATCAGTAAATCTTCTTTTTCTTCAGAATAATAATATTTATATAATATTTTTTCTTTGCCTGTAAATGCATATATGTCCTTAATTATTTCTTGTTAATGATAATATAAGAATGTACAAAAAATGGAAAATAAAAATGTACAAA
>ENA-OPJG01000206-OPJG01000206.1-human-gut-metagenome-genome-assembly--contig:-NODE-206-length-12238-cov-1.519741_pt1 | contig 12238 bp, 9 predicted proteins | sample MGYA00241414_ERZ501657 | MGnify/ENA primary metagenome ERZ501657 (study PRJEB25962, sample SAMEA2042296) | human gut metagenome | biome: human gut; feature: human-associated habitat; material: faeces... | reverse complement strand
CATCTTATGATCGAAGAACCAATCCGTTATATAGAAGAATTTGTAAAATGTGGTGCGGATATAATAACTGTCCACGTTGAGGCGTGCGAAGATGTTGTTGCCACAATTGAAAAGATACGGGAATGTGGTGTCAAAGCAGCTATTACACTTAATCCAGAGACACCAGTAAAGGCTATTGAGCCTTATCTTTCATTGGTGGATATGGTGCTTGTTATGAGCGTTCATCCTGGCTTTGGCGGACAGAAGTTCATACCGGAGTCATTAGAAAAGGTTAAGCAGATTAAAGCAAAGCTTATAGAAAAAGGTCTTGATAACGTAGATATTGAGATAGATGGTGGAATTAATATAGAAAATCTCGTATCAGTGCTTGAAGCTGGAGCTAATGTAATAGTTGCAGGTTCGGCTGTGTTCAAGAATGATGCAGGAGCTAATGTTAAGAGATTTAAGGAGATAATGAGCACATATTAAAATTATGTCCTGTAGATAAAAAGATGGTGACACGTTAATTCGTGCCACCATCTTTTATATAATTCTTTGTCAGAAGTTCAGAAGTTGGAACAAATCCTATATTATCTGACTTGTAGAACTTATATTATTATAAATATATAATTATTAATGTACTAATATTATTATACGTTGAAACGGAATAATATTACATCGCCGTCTTTAACAACATAGTCTTTACCTTCCATACGTACAAGACCTTTTTCCTTGGCTTTAGTATAAGAGCCACAGTCAAGTAAATCCTGATAGTTGACAACTTCTGCTTTGATAAAGCCTCTCTCGAAATCGCTGTGGATTTTACCTGCAGCACCAGGAGCTTTAGTTCCGTTAGTTATTGTCCAGGCTCTTGTCTCTGTCTCACCAGCAGTTAAGTAACTTATAAGACCTAATATTCTGTAGCTTGCAGCGATAAGCTTATCAAGACCAGAAGAACTAATTCCAAGGTCCTCTAAGAACATTTTCTTTTCATCATCATCAAGTTCTGAGATTTCCTGTTCAATCTGTGCACATATAACGAATACTTCGCAGTTATCCTTTTTAGAATATTCACGTACACTCTGTACATATTCATTGTTAGCACCATCATCGGCAAGGTCATCTTCTGATACATTAGCAGCAAATATAACAGGTTTGCTTGTAAGAAGATTGTATTCTCTCATAAATGATTCTTCGTCTTCATCTTCACATTCAAAGTTCTTGGCAAGATTACCAGCCTCAAGGAACTTAAGAAGTCTTTCGATAAGGTCACATTCTTTAGCGATGTCCTTATTATTGTAGGAAGCACGCTTCTGCTTAGCAAGACGTCTTTCAAGAACTTCCATATCAGAAAAGATTAATTCAAGGTTGATTGTCTCAATATCTCTTACAGGGTTGACAGAACCATCAACGTGAACAATATTAGAGTCCTCAAAACATCTGACAACGTGAACGATTGCATCAACTTCTCTTATATTAGCAAGGAACTGGTTACCAAGACCTTCACCTTTAGAAGCACCCTTAACAAGACCAGCTATATCAACGAATTCAATAACGGCAGGTGTAATCTTTGCTGAATTATAAAGTGCTGCAAGCTTATCAAGTCTTTCATCTGGTACGGCAACAATTCCTACATTAGGGTCTATTGTACAGAATGGATAATTGGCTGATTCTGCTCCAGCCTTAGTTAAAGAATTAAAAAGTGTACTCTTTCCAACATTAGGAAGACCAACTATTCCAAGTTTCATATATTCTCCTCATTTCCAACATAAATGTGTATCATATGCAGATTTATGTTTAGTAAATATACGCAGTAACGCAACCTGTATTTTAACATATCTTTTCCTAAAGCTCAACTAATTACATACAATCAGATGGTGTGAGTGTTAAAATTACTATTTTTATGTGGATATACATATGATTGTATATTTTACGGGCATAATATAGTGCAAAAGTTTAAAAAAATTTTATAAATTAGTGGAAAACACTTGTATTTTGCACAAAATCAGTATAGAATTGTTCTCAAAGTGGAGAAAAGTGGTAGCAAGTGGTTACAAGTGGGGGAAAGGAGGAACGATTGCTATGTTTATGGGCGAATATGGACATACAATAGATGCCAAAGGCAGAATAATCGTTCCTGCGAAGTTCCGCGAAAGCCTTGGGGATAATTTTATTATCACTAAGGGACTTGATAACTGTTTATTTGTATACACTAATGAAGAGTGGCAGAGATTCGAGGAGAAGCTTAAGACACTGCCTCTTACTAATAAGAATGCCAGAACATTTACAAGATTCTTTCTTGCAGGAGCAGCAGATGTCGAATTAGACAAGCAGGGAAGAATTCTTATACCATCTGTATTAAGAGAGTTTGCTTCGTTACAGAAGGATGTAGTATTTGTAGGTGTTGGAAGCAGGATAGAGATATGGAGTAAAGAAAGCTGGAATGACAGTATAAGCAATTATGATGACAATATGGACGAGGTCGCAGAGAATATGGACAGTCTGGGATTCACCATATAATTAATTGCTGATATAGCAGGCGGAAAGGAGATTAGTATGGAGTTTAAGCATAAGTCAGTTCTTTTATATGAGACGGTAGATGAATTGAATATTAAACCCGATGGCATATATGTTGACGGAACTCTTGGCGGCGGCGGACATTCATACGAAATCGCAGGAAGACTTTCCGAGGGTGGAAGATTGATAGGAATAGATCAGGACGAAGATGCCATAAAGGCAGCAAGTAAGAGATTAGAACCATATATGGACAGGGTTACAATCGTAAGAAATAATTACTGTAATATGGACAAAGTCCTTGATGAGTTAGGAATAGATAAAGTTGATGGAATTATGCTGGATCTGGGTGTTTCATCATATCAGTTAGATGCGGCTGACAGAGGGTTTACATATAATGTGGACACAGCACTTGATATGAGAATGGATCAAAGACAGGAGATTACAGCTAAAGATATTGTTAATGAATACAGCGAATTTGATCTTTACAGAATAATAAGAGATTATGGTGAGGACAGGTTTGCTAAGAATATAGCTAAGCATATAGTGGCTGCAAGACAGGAAAAGCCAATTGAGACAACATTTGAGCTTAACGATATTATAAAGGCAGCTATACCTATGAAGGTAAGGGCGACAGGTGGACATCCATCTAAGAGAACTTATCAGGCTATAAGAATTGAACTTAATAAAGAATTGGAAGTGCTAGAGAATTCCATAGATATGATGATTGACAGGCTTAAGCCAGAAGGAAGACTTTGTATAATAACATTTCATTCTTTAGAAGACAGAATAGTAAAGACAAGGTTTAGGAATAACGAGAATCCTTGTACCTGTCCACCAAGCTTTCCTGCGTGTGTGTGCGGTAAAGTACCGAAGGGCAGGGTGATTACAAGAAAGCCTGTAGTTCCAACAGATGAAGAGATTAATGAAAATAGCAGATCAAAGAGTTCTAAGTTAAGAGTATTTGAAAGGGTATAATGGGAGGTAGTGTAAAGTGGAAAAGAGAAGTAGAGCAGAGTACAGAAGAAATTCAAGAAATGTAAGCAAAGTGCCGTATGAATATGGTAGTGCGGTAAGACAATTAAATATCGCTGAACCACTTAAAACCCCAGATGAATCCCAGCAGACACAGAAGGAAATCAACAGAGAAATAAGAAGGCAGAGACAGAAGCAGATAAGACGCAATAATAAGATTAATCTTATGTATACAGTTGCAGTTGCGAGTGTTGCTGCAGTTGTCTTCTTTATATGTTATCAGTACCTTAATGTTCAGGCAGCAGCTAAGACTAATTCAGATATGATAGCTGAGTTAAAGAGCGAGCTTAGCACATTAAAGGAGAATAATGACGTATTAGAGTCAGATATTAATGCAAGCATAGATTATGATGCTATATATGATACAGCAGTTAATGAATTAGGAATGGTGTATCCAGAAAAGAAGCAGGTTATTACATACGATTCTAAAGAGAGCGAATATGTAAAGCAGTATAAAGATGTTCCTGAAAGCAATTAATATTCAGGTAAAATAATATAATAAGAGGTACTTATGGTAAGCGATGAACAGTTAAAAAAGAATAAGTACAGAAGAAAAAAAGTTATGCTTAAACGTGTTCACACCAAAGGAATGGTTGCACTTGTAATGGTAGTAGTAATTCTTATGGCATTAGGTGGACAGGTATTCAGAATTAATTATACACACGGAGAGACATATGCGAAGGCAGTGTTAGATCACCAGACATATACATCAACAGAACTACCTTATAAGAGAGGTCAGATATTAACTGGTGATGGAACTGTGCTTGCATACAGTGAGAGAGTATATAATCTTATATTAGATGTCAAGCTTATGCTTTCAGACGGAGAATATAAAGAACCTACATTATCAGCTCTTTGTAAATATTTTAATTTAAACAGAAGTGAGCTTGAGCAAAAGGTGAGTGAGAATTCACAGAGCAGGTATCAGAAGCTTTTATCAAACCTTACTACAGATCAGATAGCAGATTTTAAAAATCTTATGGCAGATTCAACTGAGGGAAAGAATATTAAAGGTGTATGGTTTGAGGACAGCTATATAAGAAAATATCCTCTTGGAACATTTGCAAGTGATGTTGTTGGATTTGCGAGTGCCACTAATGGTGGTGAACTTGGAATTGAAAGCCAGTATGATGAGGAATTAACTGGTACCAATGGAACAACATATAGCTATGTAGATGAGGGACTTGAGGTTACAGAGACTCAGAAAAATGCTGTTGATGGCAATAATATAGTTACAACACTTGATTATAATGTACAGTCGATTATTGAGAAATGCATATTAGAATATAATGAAGAAAAGCCTTCAAAGAATACAGCAGTAGTAGTGGCAGACCCATCTAATGGTGAGATACTTGGAATGGCTAGTTATCCAACCTTTAATCTTAATGATCCAAGAAAATTAACTGGTATGTATACAGATGAGGAGATTAAAGATATGTCTGATGAAGAATACAGAAATAACCTGTATTCTTTATGGACTAATTATTGTGTGTCAGAAAGTTATGAGCCAGGTTCAACATTTAAACCAGTAACGGTAGCCTCAGCTTTGGAGGAAGGTGTTGTAAAGGATGGTGATACATATGTATGCAAGGGATTTGAAACTGTAGCTGATTATAAATTAAAGTGTCATGTGTTCAGTACAATAGGTTCACATGGTTCACTTACAGTTGAGCAGGCACTTATGAATTCCTGCAACCCGTATATGATTCATCTTGCACTTGAGATGGGTAACAGCAGATTTGCATATTACCAGTCATTGTTTGGATTTGGAAAGATAACCGGAATAGATCTTCCAGGTGAGACAACAGGTATCGTATATGGTGACCGTATGACAACTATTGATGCGGCTTGTAATTCATTTGGACAGACTATTAATGTTAATATGATGCAGATGATGGCGGCATATTGTTCGATTATTAATGGTGGTATGCTTTACCAGCCACATATTGTAAAGAGAATTGAATCAGCCAATGGTGAAGTTGTAAAGGAATATAAGGCTAATCTTGTAAGACAGACAATTACAGCTTCAACATCAAAGCTTTTAAGAAGATATCTTAAGAATACAGTAGAAGAAGGAACAGCCAAGAAAGCAGGCGTTACAGGATATTCAGTTGCTGGTAAGACAGGAACAGCCCAGAAGGGTGATAGAAAGGATAACAAGTGGATTATATCATTTATAGGACACGCACCGGCAGAAAATCCTAAGTTTGCAATATATGTAGTTATTGATGAGCCATATGGAACTACAGGAACATCAGGAAGTTCAGCAGATGTGCTTACACTTACACACAATATACTTGAAAAGCTTCTTCCATATATGAATGTATACAAGGATGCCTCAGACGAATATGAGGATACAAGTTCAAGTCCTGATGAATTAACAGTTGATGGGATACCAGCAGGCACAGCTTCATCTAATTAAGCTGTTAAGTAATAATAAGTATAAGAATAACCCTGAATAAACTTTCATAATAATAAGTAAGTTTATTCGGGGTTATTGTATTAGTGACAGAAAGAATTAAGCTTAATGAAGATGAGAGATATGGTTATTTTGTAAGAACAAGACATAGAAAGAAGCTTCTGGTGGTTATAGTAAGCCTTGTGCTTATAATGTCACTGCTCACAGTAAGAGTTGGATATATAATGACCGTCAGGGCTGAATATTACAGCGTGCGTGCAACAGAGCTTCACGAGAGGGAGAGAGCCATAAAGGCTATGCGCGGAAGAATTCTTGATACTAATGGAGTTGTCCTTGCTGACAATACGACTGTGTGTACAATATCCGTTATTCACAGCCAGATAGATAAGCCGGAAGAAGTTATTAAAATGCTTTGTGACAATCTTGATATGGACGAAGCAGCTGTAAGAAAAAAGGTTGAAAAGGTATCGTCAATTGAAACTATAAAGACCAATGTTGATAAAGATACAGGAGATATAATAAGGAAAGCTGGCTTAAATGGAGTTAAGGTAGATGAGGATTATAAAAGATATTATCCTTATGATACGCTTGCTTCCAAGGTGCTTGGCTTTACAGGAAGTGATAATCAGGGAATAGTCGGACTTGAGGCTAAGTATGATGTATATCTTGCTGGCAATAATGGCAGGATACTTACACTTACCGATGCATGGGGTACAGAGATAAAAAATGCAAAAGAGGGAAGGTTAGAGCCGCAGAGAGGTCAGGATTTATATATAAGCATAGATATGAATATACAGTCGTATGCCCAGCAGTTAGCATATACAACGCTTGCAAAGAAAAATGCTAAGCGGGTGTCAATAATAGTTATGAATCCTAATAATGGAGAGTTGTATGCAATGGTCAACGTGCCTGAATATAATCTTAATGAGCCGTATGTACTTAATTACGAGGTGGAAGATGACGGCAGTTCAGGCAATAAAATGGATCTTCTTAATAATATGTGGAGAAATTTCTGCATTAATGATACTTATGAGCCAGGTTCAGTGTTTAAAATGGTAACTGCAACAGCAGCACTTGAAACCAAAGTTGTAAGTTTAAGTGACTCCTATACCTGTTCAGGTTCAACGCTTGTTGGTGACAGGCGCATAAGGTGTCATAAGACAACGGGCCATGGAACACAGGATTTTACACATACAGTTATGAATTCCTGCAACCCTGCATTTATTGAATGGGGAAGAAGGGTAGGTGTTGATAATTTCTATAATTACTGCGGCAAGCTTGGACTTTTGTCTAAGACTGGAATAGATATTGCTGGTGAGGCTTCAACGATTATCCACAATAAAGAAAACGTTGGTGAAGTAGAGCTTGCAACAATGTCATTCGGACAGTCATTTCAGATAACACCTATCCAGATGCTTCGTGCGGCGGCAGCAATTGTCAATGGTGGTAACCTTGTTACACCACATTTTGCAGTTAAGACAAGTGATGGTTCGGGGCAGACTTATAATGAGTTCTATTATTCTACAACTGAGAGCACAATTGACAAATCAACAAGTGATACTATGAGGGACATATTAAGGCAGGTAGTTGAGGAAGGCGGTGGAAAGAATGCATATATAGAGGGCTTTTCAATAGGTGGAAAGACAGCAACATCACAGAAGCTTCCGAGAGGCTCTGGAAAGTATATCGCTTCATTTATAGGATTTTCAAGTGTGGAAAATCCACAGGTTATTGCTATGTGTCTTATTGATGAGCCAGAAGGGGTATATTATGGCGGTACAATTGCAGCACCGGTCATAAGAGAGTTATATGAAAATATACTTCCGTACCTTAATAACAAGTAAGAAAATGCGTTAATAAAGCGTTAAAACAGTGTTTATCCGCTTTACAGATGGATAGGTGTAGAGTAAAATAAAGACAGTTGTTTAAAAAACGTATTATATGCGTGGTAATGGAGGAACATTATGGAATTAAATAATAAAAAGGTAATGGTAGTTGGTACTGGAATAAGTGGAATCGGTGCTATAGACCTTCTTAACAAAGCTGGTGCAGACTGTATTATATATGACGGTAACGAAAAGCTTTCAAGGGAAGATATATCAAAGAAACTTAAAGGCAATAAAGCAGAGATTATTATTGGAAAGCTGCCAGAGGATATAACTAATCAGGTCGACCTTCTTGTAATAAGTCCGGGCGTTCCGGTTGACAGTCCTATTGTTGAACAGTTTAAGAAAGCAGAAGTTCCAGTATGGGGCGAGATAGAACTTGCATATAATTATGATAAAGGCAGAATAATTGCCATAACAGGTACTAATGGCAAGACAACAACTACAGCTTTGGTAGGACAGATAGTGAAAGCCTATAATGAGAAGACATTTGTTGTTGGAAATATAGGTAATTCATATACGGGAGAAGTGCTTAATACAAGTAATGACTCTTATACAGTAGCAGAGATAAGCAGCTTCCAGTTAGAAACAATACACAAGTTCCATCCGGTTGTAAGTGCGATACTTAACATTACACCAGACCACCTTAACAGACATCATACAATGGAATGTTATTCCAAGACTAAAGAAAACATTTCTATGAACCAGACAAAGGATGATGTGTGTGTCCTTAATATGGAGGACGAAGAATTATACAGATTTGGAAGTGAGTGTCCAGCTAAGGTTGTATGGTTCTCAAGCAAGAGAAAGCCTGAGATTGGTGCATATGTTCAGGGAGATGATATAAGATATACAGATGGCACCACAGATGAGCTTATGCTTAATGTACACGATATGAACCTTCTTGGAACACATAACTATGAAAATGTATGTGCTGCTATAGCAATGACTAAGGCAGCAGGCATACCTGATGACATAATTGTACAGCAGGTAAAGAAGTTCAAGGCTGTAGAACACAGAATAGAATATGTAGCTACCAAGAATGATGTATGGTATTACAACGATTCCAAGGGAACTAATCCGGAAGCTTCTGTAAAAGCAATTGAGGCTATGGTAAGACCAACTATATTAATAGGTGGTGGTTATGATAAAGGCTCTGAATTTGATATGTATGTAAAAGCCTTCAAGGGCAAGGTAAAGAAGCTTGTTCTTATAGGCCAGACTGCTAATAAAATAGCCCAGACCTGTGATAAATACGGATTTAAGGACTATGTATTTGCTAATGATTTAAAAGAGGTAGTAGATATATGTGCAGCCAGCGCAGACAAAGGTGATGCAGTATTATTATCACCAGCGTGTGCAAGCTGGGGAATGTTTGATAATTATGAACAGAGAGGTGACATGTTCAAGCAATATGTCAATGAGCTTTAATTATGGCAAAGAAAAGAAGAAAAAGAAAGAATGGATTCTATTTTGATTACAGTCTTTTGTTTGTGCTTATATTCATTGTAGGTTTCGGACTTACAATGATATACAGTACAAGTTCTTACACAGCGCAGATTAATTATGGCAATCCGGAATACTATTTTAAAAGACAGCTTATATTTGACCTGTTAGGTTTTGTGTGTATGTTTTTTATAGCAAGATTTGTAGATTACCATATTTTAAAAAAGGCCGCTCCGTGGATATTTGTTATATCACTTTTAATGGTGTTAGCAGTTATTCCATTTGGACGTGAAAGCCACGGTGCTAAAAGATGGATATATATTGGTCCGATAAGCTTTCAGCCAGCAGAGCTTGTTAAGATAAGTGTTATTATTATGGCGGCGGCTAAGATGTGTGCGTCAGGAACAAAGATTAAAAAACTGTCACAGATAGCGAAAATATTTTTGGGCTGTGCAGTAATTCCGGCGGCTATGCTTTTTGGAATTACATCTAACTTAAGTAGTGCAATCATAGTATGTGGAATTGTGTTTGTTATGACATTTGTTGTATATCCTAATTACTGGGTTCACGGCGGAATTATCGGAATTATAATGGCAGGCTATATAGCAGGCAGGCAGTGGCTTAAGCAGGCTGTTGAAAATGGAGTCCAGTTTAAGAAGTTCCGTTTTACAAGACTTTTAGTATGGGTAGACCCTGAAAAGTACATAGACGGAAAAGGCTATCAGACTATGCAGGGGCTTTATGCCATAGGTTCTGGCGGACTTTTTGGTAAGGGACTTGGAAAGAGTATGCAGAAGTTAGGCTTCATACCAGAGTCGCAGAATGATATGATATTTTCAATAATATGTGAGGAGTTAGGACTGTTTGGTGCTGCGTGCGTTATTATGCTTTTTATAATAATGCTCTGGAGAATTATATATATATCACAGAACTCACCAGATTTGTTCGGTTCACTTCTTGCAGTTGGAATATTCGCCCATATAGCAATTCAGGTAATAGTTAATATTGCCGTTGTAACCAATGTATTTCCTAATACAGGCGTAACACTTCCATTTATAAGCTATGGAGGCACGGCGAGTCTGTTCCTGCTGGCAGAGTTAGGAATTGTGTTTAATATAAGTAGTCAGATTAGGTTAGAGAGATAGTTATGGCAAAGGCGAGAAAGAAAAAAAGGCTGTTCATAATATCTACTATTGTGGCAGCCCTGATAGCTGCGTGTGCGGCTGTCTATTTTGGATTTAGAACTGATAAGATAACATATGTGGGTAATTCCCATTATTCTAATGAAGAAATGACAAACAGAATATTTGGAAATGACACACCAAACACTGTATTGTATACACTGTTTGGCAATAAGAAAAAGACAATACCTTTCATTCAGAAATATGATGTTGAAATACAGTGGCCAAGAGGTATGTACATAACAGTCTATGAAAAGGCAGTTATTGGTTATATACGTTATATGGGCTGTAATATGTATTTTGACAAAGACGGTATTGTTGTTGAAAGTTCAACAGAAACTTTTGAAAAAGTTCCTGAGATAATAGGTCTTAAGTTTAATTCAATAGTGCTTGATTCCAAGCTTGAAGTCGGAGATGATGAAGTGTTCAGGCACATACTTGATCTGACACAGAGCTTTGATAAGTATAATCTTGATGTTTCAAAAGTATATTTTGACTCATTGGACAATGTAATATTGTATATAGACGAGGTTAAGGTATACCTTGGAAAGAGTGATGATTATACGGACAAGCTTTTTGAGTTAAAACAGATGGAAACCAAATTTGCAGGGCTTAAAGGTTCTTTGTATATGCAGGATTATACAAAAGACAGTTCATCTATAATATTCAAAAAAGATGAATATAATTAAAACACACTAAAATGATGTGTAAATATTCAGAATTGTACGCTTTAAAGTTCAATTTTTAGTGAAATAAAATGAAAAAATCAGTTGATATTTATTGCGAAAAATTATATCATTATAGATAAATGTATAAGGATTGATTAAAGGAGGCAACAACCTTGGTAGAAATAATTAACGAATCAGATTCATCAGCAAGAATTATAGTCATCGGCGTAGGTGGAGCAGGTAATAATGCTGTTAATAGAATGATAGATGAGAATATAAGCTGGGTAGAATTTATTGGTATTAATACAGATAGCCAGGCATTACAGTTCTGTAAAGCTCCAACAGCTATTCAGATAGGTGAGAAGCTTACTCACGGTCTGGGCGCAGGTGCAAAGCCTGAGATCGGAGCAAATGCAGTAGAAGAGAACAGAGAAGAGATTACCGATATCATGAAGGATGCCAATATGGTATTCGTTACCTGTGGTATGGGTGGTGGTACTGGTACAGGTGCTGCTCCAGTCGTAGCAGAGATTGCAAGAAATCTTGGAATCCTGACTGTCGGCGTTGTAACAAAGCCATTCTCTTTCGAGGGTAAGCCTCGTATGAACAATGCCATCAACGGTATTGCAAAGTTAAAAGAAAACGTAGATACTCTGATTGTCATTCCAAACGACAAGCTGTTACAGATCTGCGATAAGCGTACAAGTATTCCAGAAGCTTTGAAGAAGGCAGATGAGGTTCTGCAGCAGGCAGTACAGGGAATCACAGATCTGATCAATGTTCCCGCTGTCATTAATCTGGACTTTGCAGATGTACAGACCGTTATGAAGGACAAGGGTATTGCTCACATCGGTATCGGTGAGGGCAAGGGCGATGATAAGGCAATGGAAGCTGTGAAGATGGCAGTAGAGAGTCCCCTTCTGGAGACTACCATTTCCGGTGCAACCCATGTCATTATCAATATCTCCGGAGATATCACTCTGGCAGATGCATCCGATGCAGCAAGCTATGTACAGGAGCAGGTAGGCGAGGATGCAAACGTGATCTTTGGTGCAATGTATGACTCCACCAATTCTGATGAAGTAAGCATCACTGTAATTGCAACAGGTC
>ENA-OPJG01000158-OPJG01000158.1-human-gut-metagenome-genome-assembly--contig:-NODE-158-length-14300-cov-4.096876_pt1 | contig 14300 bp, 7 predicted proteins | sample MGYA00241414_ERZ501657 | MGnify/ENA primary metagenome ERZ501657 (study PRJEB25962, sample SAMEA2042296) | human gut metagenome | biome: human gut; feature: human-associated habitat; material: faeces... | reverse complement strand
TGTAGCTATTGCGAATGGTCTGGAAGTTTCATTTAGAGTATTAACCAAAGTCCCAGCCAAGGCCATTTTTGACTGGGACTTTGGTGATGATAAGGGGTCCGTTTATGATGTTAAACAACCTACTTATACTTATGAAAAGTCCGGATTCTATACAGTAGCGTTGAACATAACGAACTCCGAAGGACTTAACTTAAATGCAACTAAAACCATAATTGTAAATACCGAGTCCAAAACTACATTAACTGATAGTATATATAACCTAATCAATTATTACATTCCTTCAGAAATCTCAGATGGTATGTCATCAGAAGAGAAAGCAATGTACATAACTAAATGGCAGTTATATATCCAACCGCTAGTAAATCATATTATCCCACTGGATAAATATAATGATGAGTTAATGTATGAAGCTCTAGAAAACCAATTAATTATGGAATTGGCAGCATGGGATTATCTCAATGTTAAGCTCCTTAATTTATTAACAAGTACAGGAGAATACCTAAGTCAACTTACTTCAACCAAAGAACAAGTTGGTGATGGTTCTTCTAAACCGGAACAAGCTCGAGGTGATAGAATCAAACAAATCACAACTGGGCCTACTGAAGTACAGTACTATGATACACTTGCCGATGCAACATCTTCCCTATGGAAAACATTCTCTCAAGCAATGCAACCTGGTGGTATCATAGACGAGTTAAGAAAAAACCTTTGTATGTTAGCTGGACGATTGGAAATCTACTTACCATTCTGTGACCAAGCAAGTCATGTAGTAGTTCCAAGAGTAGTAGACAGAAGAAGACCTGGATTAATAGATGGGCCAAACCCCCGCTTTCCAGTAAAACGTAATGGTAGAACCTTAATTAGAAAACGATGACCAAGACTCCTCATAGATTGGTTAAGAACCGGTCTTGGGATAGATACAAGAAGATTATAAATGATTTCTTGGATGTAGATGCTGGTAGGCAAACTATAACTTGGGCAAAGAATGTAAATCAACTCCTAAGTCATGGAGAAGATGAAATCCCTAAATATTATAATATACCAATCGAGGCATTATGTTATTACAATGCCTTCAGAAACTGGCCTATTAATAAGGCAACAGTAACTGGAGAACTCGATGATGAGAATTTATCAATACTGGTTACTAAATCATATATAGAACAACTGGGACATTTAACTCCAGAAGGCTATTGGGATTTTAACTGGTCTGAAGATAGGTTCGTAATTAATGGTATTACTTATAAACCTTCTGGAGATACACAAGTTGCTCAGGCCAAGGATGAAGCATTAGTCTTCATGGTTATCCTAAAAAGGGACCGAGATACCAAAATACAATTCGTAGAATAAAATTGAAAAGTATATGGCAAAGATGTTAATGTTACGATGGAAACCAATTAATACCGGAAACGGTATTTGGTTTGATAGTAACCTGATTGTCTTGAACGGTACATCTGGAGTACATATTGAAAGTAAGAAAAATAATTTAGACGTTACCACATTCCAGTCTATGACTGGAGGTAAGTTTGTTACTTGCTTTCAAGATTACTTTGGAGAAGTTTGGGATAAGATAATACCTCATCCGGGTATTGGCCAGGTGATAAAATTCCGTATCAATCAACTTCCAGATTATGCAATAATCAGAGGTGATATTGAAGACGGGGGAGACCCAGACCCAGAATATCCAGATATTCCAATGAATGCCTTCTGTGGAAAAGAAGGAGAACCATTCAGAGATAAGAATTCTGACTTCTTCTGTGGTAAGCAAGTAATCAATCCTTAAAATAATAACAATATGTACGTAAGTAAGTATTACACAAATGAAGAAATTGACCAAAGACTTTTACAAGGTTATTTCGATGACTTCGTAAAGGCTGGGTTTGCCGGAACTATTAATGAGTTCTGGGCATTCGTTCTTTCTATTGCCAATAAGGTAGATAAGAGAGAAGGATACGACTTATCTAAAAATGACTTCACAGATAAACTCAAAGAGAAACTGGAGGGCATTGAAGAAAGAGCAAACTACATCACTAAGCTTTCTCAGTTGGAGAATGATACTAAGTTCCAAACTGAAGAACAGGTAAGACAAGCTATCAGTGATTTGATTGATGGTGCTGATGATGCACTTGATACATTAAAGGAATTGGCAGAAGCATTGGGAAATGACCCCAACTTTGCTACTACAATTACCAACAAATTAACGGATTTACGTAATGCACTGACAGATGAAGTTAACCGAGCTAAGGAGGAGGAAGGGAAACTGAGTACCCAAATTAGTGAGGTTAACTCTAATTTCATTAAGGCAGTGGATTTACTTAATGATAAAATCGACACTGCAGTTACTAACCTTATCAATAAGATAGATAAGATAGAAGCAAAAGTCGATAAGAATACTGCTGACATTGCAGACCTCAGAAATGAAACTACGGGTTCATTGGCAGAAGCTAAGGCATATGCTAAAGACTTGGTAGATAAAGAAGCTGAGCTTCGTAAAACGGCTGACGATGCTTTATCAGAAAGTATTCACCAACTGAATACATTGCATATCAATGATAAGGCAGAGCTCAAACAAGACATTGCTGCAGAAGCCCAATTGAGAGCAAATGCAGATGCAAACATTCAGTTGAAACTCACTGAAGAAATCACTAATCGTCAAACTGGTGATGCTGCCTTAGAAAGTAAACTTTCTGATGAGGTAGTAAATCGTAAAGCTGCCGATGAAACTCTTCAGAATTCAATTACCAAAGAAGTTACAGACCGTACCAATGCAGATAATACCCTCCAGGTAAACATTGATAAAGAGGCTCAAGCTCGGGAATCTGCAGACCAGGTTCTTCAGACTAATATTAATTCTGAAGCTGCAACTCGTACTGCTCAGGACCAAATCCTTGACCAGAAGATAACTGCCCTAAGTGAAAAGACTGATGGTGATAAGTCTGATGTACTTGCTGCAATTGAAGCAGAGAAGGAAGCTCGTATTGCTGCAGATGCTGACCTTAATTCCAAGAAGGTAGATAAAAGAGAAGGTTATTCTTTAACTAAGAATGACTTTACAGATCTCTTGCTTGCCAAATTGAATGGAATCGAGGAACATGCAAATTACATTACCTTGGTATCACAATTGGCAAATGATGCCGGTTATCAGACTGAAGCAGAAGTAGAAGCTGCAATTGAAAAGATTATTGGTTCTGCACCGGAAGTACTCGATACTCTGGAAGAGATTGCTAGGGCATTAGGCGATGACCCTAACTTTGCTTCAACTATCACCAAGAAGTTGGCAGCAATCACAGAAAAGGTAAACCAAGAGATTGAAGACCGGGAAGCTGCTGATGTAGCCCTCCAGGCAAATATAACTGATGAAGAAACCGCAAGAATTGAAGCAGATACTGCTCTTAAGGAAGAACTTAAAGAGTATGTAGATAACTCGGCTGCTACTGGAAATACTGCTCTTCAAGTAGTTAAAGATAACCTGGCAAAAGAAATCCAAGACCGTAAAGATGCTGATGCTATCTTGCAGGCAAATATCGACAAAGAAACTGTTGATAGAAAGGAAGCAGATAAAACCCATACCGATAATATTGCTGCTCTTACTCAGAGAGTTTCGGATTTGGCTTTGTCAATGCAGGATGCTATCAATACGGTTAAGAACGAATTGACTGCTCAGGTAAATGTTAATACTACGGCTATTGCTACTAACCAAGCAAATATCACAAAGAACTCTGAGGCAATCACTGCCATGAATAAAACCATTGCTGATAACTACAAAGAAGTTAAGGATATGGTTAATGAGGAAATTGTGGACCGTACTAATGGCGACAGTAATCTGAGTTCTCGTATTGATACTACCAACATTGCTTTGGGTACAGAAACAGCTGAACGTAAGGCAGCAGACCAAATCCTTCAAGTAAACCTGGATAAGGAAATTGGAGACCGTAAGTCTGCAGATACTGCACTTGAAACTAAGATTGAAAGTCAGATATCTAACTTAAGCCAACAGACTTCATCCGAGATTACTCGAGTAGAAGGTGAGGTTACTCAAGAAGTTAAGGACCGGGAAGCAGCAGATAAAACTTTAAGTGACCGAATTGATTCTTTGGAGACTGGTTCTACTGCAGGTTTAAATGAAGTCAAAGCAAAGGTAGAAGCTAACACGGTAGCAATCAATACTGAGAAAGACCGAGCAACCGCTAGAGAGAATGCTATACAGGCCAATTTGGATACTGCAATAGCAAATCATAAAGACGAAGTAAATGGCTTAACTAAGGATATCTCAGATGAGGCTAATACTCGTTTAGCAGGTGACACAGCTCTTCAGGTAAACATTGATAAAGAAGTTACAGACCGTATTAATGCCGATACCCTATTAGATAATAAGATTGCCCAGGAAATCTCAGACCGTACAACTGCTATCCAGGGTCTTGAATCTAAGAAGGTAGATAAAATAGATGGTAAGGTACTTTCTTCAAACGATTTTACCGATGTTCTTCTGAATAAACTTAATGGAATCGAGGAACATGCTAATTACATAACTAAAGTTTCTGAACTTCTGAATGATTCAGGATTCCAAACTGAAGCTGAGGTAGAAGCTGCAATTCAGAAAATCATTGGATCTGCTCCTGGTGTATTGGATACTCTGGAAGAGATTGCTAGGGCATTAGGCGATGACCCTAACTTCGCAACAACCATGACTCAGAAGTTAAATGAGTTAACTACGAAGATTGAGACAGAAACCGAAAAACGAGTTGAAGGTGATGCTGCTTTAGATGCCAAGCTTACTACTCTAAGTACTACTCTGACCAAGACAGTAGAAGACTTAAGAACCTATGTTACTGAAACTCGTACTGAATTGTTGGCAAGAGCAAATAACCAAGATGCTCTTATCACTCAGAATGCTGCAAACATTCAGAGAAATTTGGAATTGATTCAGGGTATTCAGAATAATATTTCTGGTTCTTATCTGGAAGTTAAGGCTTTACTTGAAACTGAGATTGCTACTCGTAAGGCAGAAGACATTCGGTTGGAAGGTAAAATCGACCAGAATACTGCAGACCTGGGAACCGAAAGGGAAGAAAGAATGGCTGCAGATAAGGCTCTTCAAGATGCCCTGGATGCAGAAGAAGCTGCAAGAACTGCTGCTGATGCTGCCCTGGGAGTTCGTATTGATACCGAGATTGCAGAAAGAAAAGCTGCTGACAAAACTCTCCAAGACAATATTGATGCCGAGGAGTATGCAAGAACTCAAGAAGATACTCGTCTGAATGTTCGTATCGATAAAGAAGTTACAGACCGTACCAATGCCGACAATGAATTAGGTACTCGTATCGATAATGAAGAAGATGCAAGGGAAGCTGCAGATACTACTTTGCAGGATAATATTGATGCTGAAGAGACTGCCCGTACTGAAGCCGATACTACTTTGCAGGATAATATTGATGCTACCAATGCTCATACTATCAATACTCATCGTTTGGATTCTAATCCAGTACTTAATGGTACTGATATCAAACTCGATGGCTATGTAAAGGCAACCGGTACTACTCCTGCAGATTTGGATGTAAAGGTAACAGATACTACTTCGGCAGCTTTTGGTAAAGTACAAAAACGAATTGAAGTCGATAAAGCAGATGCTGATTCTAAATTCAATAAGGTAAAAGCTGCAGTAGGTCTTACCAATGATTTGGGAATGCCAGCTCTTACTGATACGAATTATATGGGCGGTTCAGTTGATGTAGTTGATTCTTTGAAAAAACTTGATGCTCAATTAGAACCAATTATTATCCCGGCAGCAGCATTCAATATATCTGCTTCGGCAACCTCAGAAGAGATTGCAGCAGTATTTACTGATGAATTGCTTAATGAGATTGCAAATAACACTACACACCGTCCTTATATATTGGTAGATACTGGCAACAATTTCTATCAACAATTTAGATTAAGTTTACAACTTAGTGGTCCTACTACTGGTGCCATTACTTTGAGATTTATGTATGAATTGGCTGGTATGGAATTCTACAGAGAGTTCAAGAGAACTGCTCAAGGTGCTTGGTCTATTTCTACAGTAAGAGCTGGTAAAATTCTTATCGAAGGAGATGTAGTAAATAACTTAACTGCAGGTGGAACTAAGGTACCATTAAGTGCAGAACAAGGTAAAGCTTTGAAGGCTTTGATTGATGGTTTTGGAACTGATACTTCAGAACTGGAAACAGAACTCAAAGAATTAATCCAAACTACTAAGACGGCTTTAGAAGCTTCAATAGCTACAGAAGTTCAAAATCGAAAAGATGCTGATACTGCCTTAGATACGAAGTTAACTACGGCTATCAATAAGGAAGTTCAGGATAGAACTGCTGCTGATACTGTATTGGGTACCCGAATTGATAACGAGGTAACTGCAAGAACAGAAGCAGATGCTGCCTTGAAAACTGAATTAACCGAGGACATACAAGGAGTTCAGGATGCCCTAGATGCCTTCATTGCAACTAAGGCACAAGCTAGTGGATTAGCTTCTCTGGATGAAAATGGTAAAGTACCTTCTGAACAATTACCCTCATATATAGATGATGTAATCGATGTATATGCAACATACGATAAGTCTCCCACTGGAGATCTTTCTAATATCTCTCTCTTTGCAGATGCTGACCATAATATACCAATAACGGGAGAGGCAGGAAAGATTTATCAGAATGTAACTACGGGAGAACCCGGTTATCAATTCAGATGGACTGGTACTACTTGGTCTCTGATTGTTTCTGGTGGAGTAGTAATTGGAGAGATTACTGGTACTGCTTACGATGGAGCTAAGGGTAAGACTACTACAGACAATCTTAATGCTCTTATGGCTTTTAATCCTATACGATTAATCTCAATTGTTACAGATGCCTCTAAAGCTGCCATAAATTATGAAAGGGCAGATGGTACTGGTATCCAAGGATTACAAATTCCTACTGCATCATCTGCTAAAGCTGGTGTTATGGCTGCTGCAGATAAGGTTAAGCTTGATACTACTTTACCAAAACAAATCTCAGATGAGGTTACAGCAAGAACTGAGGCTATTAATGCTTTGCAAGGAGAATTGGCTGATGATATTGCTCAAGAGGTAGTAGATAGAAATTCTGCAATAGCTGCTGCTAAAACAGAACTCACTACTGCTATCAATAAAGAGGTATCCGACAGAAAAGCTGCAGATACTCAAGTAAGAACTGACCTTGAAGCTGCAGTTGAATTAGTTGCTGAAGACTTAAGAGGTGCAGATACTACTCTGCAGAATAATATCACTAAAGAAGTTAATGACCGAAAAGGTGAGATTACAAGAGTGGAGAAGTTAATTTCAGATGAAGCTGCAACAAGAGCTCAAGCAGATACTACTGTAAATGCTAAAGTAGATTCTCATATCGGTAATAAATCTAACCCTCATGCAGTAACTAAAGCTCAAGTGGGATTAGGTAATGTTAACAATACATCAGATGCAGATAAACCAGTATCTACTGCTCAAGCTACTGCTATTGCAGATGCTAAGGCTGCAGGTACCAATGCTCAAACCAATCTTACTACTCACATGCAGAACATGAGTAATCCTCATGGAGTAACAAGAGACCAATTGGGATTGGGTACTACTGCAGAGATTATCTTTAAGAAGGTATCTGCTCCTTCCGGTTTATGGAAAGAATCTGACAAAAGACTTAAGACTTTCATTAAACCTTTGGAACACACTCTCGATGAAATCTGCTCTATACCTACGGATTCATTTATGATTCGAGGTAATCATGATATAGGTACAATTGCTCAGACAATCGAAAAACATTTCCCAGAATTAGTTTCTGAGAATGCAGTTAAACCTGAAACAGTTCCTAATTCAGATGCCTTTGAAAAGGTAGAAAAAGATGGAGAAACCTATATCCTGGTTAAAGAGGTAGATTATTCTAAGATGTCAGTATTGGCAATCGAAGGTATCAAACTTCTGAAAGCTGAGATTGATGAGTTAAGAGAAAAACTTTTGTTCACAAACTTAGATTAATATGGGTGAGATAGCAACATGGAGTGCTGTCAAAACTAAAGTAGGCCTTGGTAAGGATTCAAACGAATGCCCTACCAAGGCTGAATTGTTGGCACTCTCTCCTACAGGAACGGGAGAAAATTACGTTGGCTTGGAAATATCCAATGCCAGTTCTTATGGAAACAATGAAACCGTACAGCTCAGCGATATTCATAAGGTAACTTATAAGTATACATTTACTGTAGATAGAACTACTTTAAGTTTTCCTGTTAGTGGAGGAGCTCCTTCTCCAAATCCATGGTTTGGTTTAGTTTCTAGAAAACAGAAATATGTAGATGGAGTAATATCTGGTAGTTATACTGAAGTAGGCTATACCAGTACGGGTTATCCTGATTGGGTATCTTATAATCAAACTGTACCTCAATATGAAGCTAAAGAAAATACTGGATTAGTTGAAAGGTCAGCTAATATGACCTTTACTCAGAATGAATCGGGTAAACAGATAACAGTTCAATTTACTCAGGATGCAGGAGTTGAAACTTGGGAATATACTTTTACAAGTAAGAATAATTCATTAGTATTTAATGCTATAGGTGGTAAAGGTACACCTATAGAATTAACTATTACTTCGAATAAGCAAAAGTATATAAATGGTAAAGCTGTGGGTAGTCCAGTAAATGTTGATTATTCAAGGCCTAGTTTACCATCATGGCTTTCAGTAGAGAGTGGGTATTACGAAGCTTTAGAAAATAAGTCTGAAAGTTCTCGTTCTTATACCGATACTCTTACTCAGGCAGAATCCGGTAAGAAACTAACACCAGTTTTGTCTCAGGCAGCTGGTGTAAAAACCTATGGTACACCTACGGTATATTTAGGAAGCATCGCAGATATCCCTGCATCGGGAGGAACTGCAGCTACACCTACTTATACCTATTCTCAACTTTGGGGATGGAATGGTAAAACCAATGATGGTGGTACTATAAGTTCTGGAGCTTCAGTAGTATGGTCTGAAAATATCTCTGGTTCTAATCTTGGTACAACTGCAAAGGCAAGAACTAAGTTGGGAAGCCGTACATTAACCGTTACTCTTAATGGTAAATCTGGTAGTGCCTCAATCGATATATATCAGGCAGAGAATAAGATTACCAATACTAGTCAAGGTACATGGGTAGTTTCCATTTCTGCAAACCCAAGTACCTTTACCGAACAAGGTGGTACATCACAAATCTCTGCAAGTGCAAGGGCAAGTAGAACTAACCATTGGTCTTCAGGTGCAACTAATGCAGCATCCGATGCTACTGGTACTCCAACGTTAAGTATACCTACTGCAGTAACCGGATTCAGTTTATCAGGTACTACTTTGACTGTTGCAGAAAACACAACTGCAAATCAAAGAAGTGTAGTAGTAAGGGCAACTATGGATACCGTCTATAAAGAAGTTACGGTAACTCAAAGTTCATATCTAGTAGAATGGAGATATACATTAACTACTTCTACTCCAACGTTAAACTTTGATGCCTTAGGTACAACCAAATCTGGGACAATTAGTAGTTATCGTGAAAAATATATTAATGGTTCTTTAGTAGAAGGTTCACATGAAGGTGTTAATATCCAAGTTAAATCTACTTCTGCTGAAATACAAAGTGCTACTGCTGCTGTGGCTATTACCCTGAAAGAGAATACTACAACTCAAGCAAGAACTGGTACTGTAGTATATGAGCAGGTGGGTTCAGGCAAAACCGTAACCATTACTTGTAGTCAGGCCGCAGGTACAGTAGCCATTAGAGAAGAGTTGATTATTAAGGAGAGTTTCCCTACAGCTCCAAATATTGGAGGAACTGTTAAAGCTTTAGTAAGGTCTGGTTATTGGGACGTGGTAAATGGTAAAGATACAACTTGGCATGATGATACTCCTACTGTAAAAACTAAACCTAGTTTTGTAAGTAGTACTAGTGTAACTTATGAACCCCGTGTGGGATATCGTATAAGTGCTACTATGCCAGAGAATACTTCTGAATCTCAACTTAGTGGTAGTTTAAACTTAGAGTATGGTAGTAAAACTCTAAGTTTAGGTGTAAAACAAGCAGGTGCTAGTGTTGCTTGGTCTTATGAACTAAAGGTAAATAACGGTACTCAAGATTTAAATCAACAAGTGCCTGCTAAGCCTAGTGGTACTTACTCTTTTACCATAAGTAGTAAAAGGTATAAGATTGTTAACGGTTCTGTTACAAGTCAAAGTGAAGATACTACTTGGACTACGTCTATACCGGGTTCTCCAAGTTGGATTCATGTAGAAGAGCAATCTAATACACTCATAGTAACCGTAGATGAGAATACAACTACTAGTCAAAGAAGTGCAGATATCGTTATATTTCAAACTGGTAGTAGTGATACTTCGATAACTTTGACAGTTGAACAACAAGCTGCAAGTATTACTTGGAATTATACCTTTAATATATTTCAGCCTTCATCCAAGGTACTGAATGTACCAGCTAAGATGATAGACCCCGATACTATTGTAGTTAATTCTTACAGAACGAAGGTAATCAATGGTACACAAACTTCAACTAAAGAATTTGTAGAAGTAACCATTGACCCAATCGAAGAATCCTGGTTAGAAGTTACCAAAAACAGTAATGACCAGACTCAAGCTGAGTTATTCGTAACTTGCTTAGAGAATAAAGTATCTTCAATTAGAAGTGCTACTGTAACAATTAGACAAGTAGGTACAAGTAATCTTGACCAAGTAGATATCAACCAATCAGCTGCAACTGTATCCTATAATTATTATATTGGTTTTAATGGTAATCCCGATGTAGGGGGATATGCCATGAATTGGGAATGTACTCAGTTTGGTTCTAGTCATGGTCAATCTATAGATTTAAAATGTTGGAGAAAACCAGTAATTAATGGTATAGAATCTGATACTGAGGAAGCTGCAGAATACGAAGTTATTTTTAGTGGAGTTGGTATAGATTCCTTTACAGTTACAAATACACCGTTATCATATGACCCAACTATAACTACCGTAAGGGCATATCCTAAGTCTACCAATGGTTCGGTATTCGATTTAAAGGGTACAGTACAATATAGGATAGCCGATTACCCAAGTAAATCTGCTTATCTGTACCTTACTCATAAACCAGTAGCAACTGTAAAGAGGTGGACCTTCCAATGGTATGACCAAGTTGAAAGTGTAACTATGAAGAATGTAAGTCATGATTCTAGTGCAGGTAGCATTTCTCCTATAACCATAATTTCTAAATGTGAGTACTTACTTGCTAGCAATCAATCCCAGGTTGCCTATACAGAGTATATAAAACCTAATGAAGAAGAAGATACTGCAACTCCAGTAAGTTGGGGTAGGTTAGTAGAAAACGGTCAAACTGCCCAAAACAATTATGACTACGCTTATTTGGTAGATGAGAATAAGGAAGATTATGATAGGCTGGCTACCAGGACCTTTACTCAACCGGGTAATCCATCAAATAAAAGGTTATACCTATACGTAACTCAGACTAAACCCGTAACTATTAAACAAGAGTTTCATGCAGAGTTGGGTAACTATTACTCTTACGGTGATAGTAATCAAATCCCCCTTATTTACCAATGGTATAGCCCAGATTCTTCAGATACTACTGGCATAGGGGATATGACTCCTGGAGGATATACCGGAGTTTGGTGTAACTTACCTGCTACTGGAGTAATAAATTGCATGATTACTGGAAAGCCTCAAACTGGTAAACCTATGAAAGCTAGACTAAGTAATCTTCAAGCAAGAACCATTGAGGATTTGGATAGTAGTAGTCCCACAGAAATCAATAAGGGTTTGTCAGTAGGTTATTCTCAACAGGATTATCAAATAGGTATTGAATATTCTCCCGGTATGAACAATTATTTTTTGATAACTCCTTCAATACTTTTAGAAGCTGGAGCTTATGGTGGAGGTATAAGGTTAGAAGTAAGTTTAAGAAGTTCTTATTCTAGTAATGGAACTACAATTGCAACAGTTACACTTACTCCAAAAAATTCTGACCATCCGACTATCTACTTTGAAGTAATCTACGGGTAAGTCTCTGTATTAGTAATAATACGATACTATAGCATTATTAATGTATATGGCCATATACGAATAACTTTAAAAATCAAATTTATGTTTAACAACTTAAAACTCAAAAATTGTGGGAGTAGAAGTTAAATCTGGTGGTGAGGGCGTAATCGTCTCAACCGAGTAGTAGATGCTCAGAGAGACCAGAACATTATCCAGTCAGTAGTTGCAGCTCTTAAGACTACATCCACAACCCCGGCTTAATAATGACCGTCGTCATTACGTAAGCCAGATTAGGAAGGAGTGCATCTTACATAGGTGTACTCCTTTTTTCGTTTATACCCACCTAAAGATAAAACGATATGGAAAGTGAAGAGATTAAGAAAGAACCAACCAATGGAAATCAACTAAAAGATTTTACTATTCAACTTACATTGCCTGCTCCCAATGCAGAGATAGCAAAGGAAGTAGCAAATAAAGCACAGTCACTCATTGACCAATTTGGATACTATCAATTCTTAAACCTGGTAGACTTTATGCAAAGGAATCCAGGTGCAGTATCATTTGGTTTAAACTTAATTAATAAAAGATGAACATGGAAGATTTGATTTTTTTTCTAAATTGCAGAAAGGTGATACCATATACACCTTAGAGAGAGACAGACGTTCTGGGTATCCAATCTTTGATACCGCTAAAGTATTAAAAGTTGGTGAGAGCAAACCAAGAGCTACTGGCCCAGATGGAAGCTTTACAGCAAATACAGAAATCTCTATTCAAGACTCTGTATCTGCGGTGACTATATACCTTCCTACAGATGCTGCAGAGGGTATTTATAATAATGTTTATTACACTACCGACTTACGCAATATCGTAAACGAAGTAAATATCCAAAGGACTACTGCTGTAAATATTCTCAATAACCGAGAGAAATATGAGGCAGTAGTTACTGAATGTGATAATATCTTTCATACAATCGAGGGTATGCTAACTCCTCAACAACAACCAGCTCCGGCTTATAAGCAAGAAGAGTTCGAGGCTTTTAAAACCGAAGTAGCAGAGAAGTTATCCATGCAACAAGATATTCTTATGAAGATTGCCAGTGAGTTGGGATTAAATAAGAATAAAGATGGCAAGCAGAAAGGTTAACATAAACCTCTCGAATAATCTATGTGATATTCAGATTTATGTAGACCCTGTTAAACAACGTCAGGCTGAGAAGTTGATTGCCAAGACTCCAAGTATCATGAAGCTCGGATACGAGTTAGGTACTAGAAAGTTTGGCAATCAACTTCTTCGTATAGTAAGGCGTAGTTTAAATAATGGTCTACCTCCACCTGGTTCCAAAGTTTCTTGGCCTCCTCATGCTACTGCTACACTTAAGAAGTATGGAGCACATACTTTATTAAACCTTACTGGTCAATATGCAAGGTCAGTTACAATGGTAACTCAGAAAGATAGAACCTTTGTTGGTCTTCCTCCAGGATTAAGGAAGATAACATACTCTGGTAGAACTTCTCGAAAAACACTTAACCAAATTGCTATCATGTTGGAGTATGGTAGTAGAGATGGTAATCTTCCACCTCGTCCTTTATGGAAACCTGCTTTCGAGGCAGCAGGTGGAAACGTAGTTTTAGAGAAAGAGATACGAAATCAATTAAGAAAAGAACTTAGAAAATATACAAAGTAATGGCAGATTTTGAAGCAGATAAAACATCTGGTACTGGTCCTGCACTCGTAATGGTACATCCGTTAAAAGTGAATGATACAGAAGCAGATAAAAAAGCCATCCTTACCATTACAGTTAATGGAGTACCTAAGACTGTAAATCTTATTCAAAAGAAAGGCAGCCTTAACTACGAATACAAATTAGAAGTAGATAAGGAAGCCATAAACATATTGGGTAAGGGTGGCTCTGATACTTTGGCAATCACTTCTCAACGTAGAGAAATGATTAATGGTACACCCCAAGGAGATTGGGAAAATGTAGAGGTTACGGCAGAATTCCTAGAAGAACCACCATTTACTGCTGGACTAAGATTTACAGATAATGAAGAAAAGACTCTAGAGGTATCCATTACTTCTAAGAATACTACTGAACAACTTCTTAGTGGAACTCTAACTATCAAGCAAGTGGGTGGTTTAACTAAAACTGTAACGGTAACTCAGACAGCTGGAGAAATATCTTATGGATATCGTGTAGACCCTCCCCATATTAATCTGAGTGTACCTAAAGACCAAGGTCCTAATGCTTGGGAAGGTTCA
>ENA-OPJG01000154-OPJG01000154.1-human-gut-metagenome-genome-assembly--contig:-NODE-154-length-14699-cov-1.855231_pt1 | contig 14699 bp, 8 predicted proteins | sample MGYA00241414_ERZ501657 | MGnify/ENA primary metagenome ERZ501657 (study PRJEB25962, sample SAMEA2042296) | human gut metagenome | biome: human gut; feature: human-associated habitat; material: faeces... | reverse complement strand
AATTAAATATATGCGTATAACATCCGTGTAAATAATTAGCAGTAATACATATATATTATTTTGTGATATAGACGATTATTGGTAAATGTTCACACGGATTTTATGCAATGTATCACAAAAAATACATCAAAACCTAAAAATTTCAGTAATTGGTACCCGAGAACTATAAAAATCAGTAGTACATTTTCGTCAAAAGTTGTAATCTTATAGAAAATAGGCAATTAGTTTTGTGTAAAAGTTACAAAACATTGTATTGTTAAGAAAGGGAGAGTATGGACTATGAAATCAAGACGTAGAAGAGAATGGTTTCGCAGAAGTTCGGCTATGTTTATGGCGTTAGCTTTAATCATATCTGGACTTTCATTGCCGGAGGGCTTGTTTAGCATTACAGCCAAAGCGGCAGAAAAAGCCAGTGCAGAGTGGACAGTAAGTTCTACAATGTACGCAGATGGCGATAATGATAATTCAGTTACGGAATTGAACGGCAAATCAGGTAAGCTGGTTAATTCTAATAATGATGAATTATTAATAAAAGCAAATTCAGGTAAAATAACTAAAAGGTCTAGCGACTATCTGGTTAATCCAAACACTGAATTAACATTTCCAATAGTTAATAATGCTAAGACCTGTACAATAACATTAAGGGCATATGTAGCAGTAACTGCTGATAATATGGCATTTACAGGAATGAGCAATATTAAAATAACAGAACAGTCAGGAAATGGCTGGGCATATTACATAATTGAAGGAACAGTTGATAAAGGTGCTTCATCGGTAACACTTACAACAAATGTTCAGAATTATTTTCAGTCAATAAAGGTTGACTCGTCAACAAGTTATGCGACAACATCTGCTTCATTCGCAGATGGGGGGGATACTAAAGCTGAATGGGGATATTCAGAAACAGTTTTATCAAGCAAGGGTTCTACTTCATCAATTCAAAGTGATACAGGAACTTATACTAATGGTGATAAAGATGTATTATATGTTGATGCAACATCAGGTAAGTTTCAACCCAAAACAGATGGAACTAATAGAATCCAGGTTAATACTGGTACTAAGATAGTTATACCAGCGGCGGGAGATAAGGCTGTTATTAAACTTACTGTCAATAAGAACGTAGGTACAGATAAGGACAGCATATTAGGAAATACACTTAATATAACAGGAAGTGACAAGGTCTTAAGAAAGATGGAATGTATTTCCTGTGTTGCAAATTCTGACAGCGGTTATGTTGATGTAGAATTTGAATGTTATCTTACAGGAGATGAAGGAGAGCTTACATTAGATGTTAAAACTAATACATACATTAGAAATCTTTCAATCGAATGTGTAGAACTTAATAAGAAAGTAATAAATGGAACTATTACATCTAAATCAGATATTCCATCTGATATGCAGGTTGTAGCGACTAATAATACAACTGGACTTACATATACATCAGATATAACAGTTGCAGAGAATGGCAAGAGCGGTACATATTCAATTGAAGTACCAGCAGAAGATGAAGTTATGGAATATGAGATATCACTGAGCAATCCGGCATACCAGATTAAGAGTGGTATTTATAAACATAGTGTAAGTACAGAGACTGCTGCCAGGATTACAGCAGATTTAACTGTCATTAGCCTTGATACCTGCACAGTAACAGGTAAGATTAATGGCATTACTGAGGGTTATTATACAGAAGGCCTTGAACTTGTATTTACAACAACTGAGGAAACAGACTATGTTCCAGAAGTAACTATTGATACAGATACTTGGAAATATACAGCTAAGTTTGAAAAAGGTGTTTCATATAGTGTAGCCGTAAAGGGTGCTAATGACTATGAAGTAACTTCTGTATCAGATGGAATTAAATATTCAGAAGATGCAGAATTAGATATAACTGTAGGACTTAAGCCAACATATGCCGTTACAGTAAGTCTTCCGGAAGAACCTGATTTAACAGGCAAGAATGTAAAATACATATATATGAATAATGATGATGGATATGAATATGTATTTACAGATAAGGATGCTATTAAGTTAAGAGAGGGTTCATATACACTTACACTTGGTGGTGATTTCCTTGCACTTCCATACAAGGTAAAGTCAGGTAACACAGTTACAGTAAAGGGTGCTGAAGCATCACATAAGCTTATATTTGAGCAGGTTACAAGCTGGTCTTTTGTTAAGAGTGATGATGGTGATTATTATGATGATAATATTATGGGAACAACAGGTTACTACAATGGTTTAGCTATTGATGCTACAAAAGGTAAGTTAGTTCCTAATGGACCAAGCCCTAATTCAGCACAGTTTACTACAGGAGCTAAGATAACAATACCTGTAAGTGGAAAGTGTACTATATCAGTAAAATCATATGCACCAGCAAGTACATATGCACTTTACACAATAGCGGGTGAGCCGGCATCAAAAGATGATGTGACAACAGTATATAATTATGAAGATGAGAGCGAAGGAACAGTTGAAATTGTATCAACAGGTTCAGCTTACATAGTTTCAATATCTATAGTATATGCAGCTAAGGATGTTGAATATAATGAGCAGCCAGCTATGCCTAAGACATATGATTATGGTACAGCTTCTAATCTTGTTGTACAGCCTACAGGACAGAAACTGGTTCTTACACAGACAGGTGGTACATTAAATACAACTACAAACACTGATAAGTCAACTAATATCAATAATACAGTAAGCTTCTTTGGATTTGATGAGACTACAGATGCCAACAAGCTTACAGCAGATATAACAATTACAGAGTGTGGTTCAAGCAATACTAATGGTATATTCTTTGGTGCATTTAACAAGAATTATATAGACACCGTAGGAATACGTAATTCTAATGCACTTAAGATGGTTTACTCAAAGAAGCCATCAGATCTTGCAGGTGCTTCAAGTAAAGTGGATACAACTATTCCAGCAGGAACTGTTGTGACATTTACAGTTGAAAAGACAGACGATGCTCTTGTTATCACAGCAACACCTAAGGGTGGAGAGACTAAGACAGCTACATATTCTTATAGTGCAAGTGATAATCTCTTATTTAATGCAGATAAGAAAAATACAGCAGTATCATATGGATTTGTATTAGCAGGTGTTAAGGCAACTATCCAGAATATGAAGTATATAGCACAGGACGGAACAGTTCTTTACGACCAGAATAAATGCTACAATGCAGTAGGTACAGCACCAGTTGTTAAGGAAGTTACAGCTAAAGCAGCTTATACAAGAGATTACATCACAGTAAGCTGGACAGATGAAGTACCAGCCGAAGGCGATGGTTTATATGTGCTTGAAGTATCAAGAGATAACGGAAAGAGCTGGGAAAAGGTTGCATCAGACATTACTGAGCCAACATATAAGTATTCAATTAAGGATGCCGGAGATTATAAGTTCAGAGTGGCTGGTAAGTTAGGTATTAATGGTGAGATTAATGATTATGTTGAATCAGATGCAATAACAGTAATAGCAGCACTGGATTCACCAAAGGCAAGCATAGCTTCAAGTGCAGATACAGTTGATCTTGTATGGGATGCAGTAGATAAGGCTGACCAATATGAGGTATATCGTTATTCATACGATGAGACAGCAGAGAATGCTTCAAAGATAGCAACAGTTACAGAATGTGCTTATAAAGATAAAGATGTAACAGCAGAGATGCCATATTACTATTATATAATAGCTTATTCACACGTTAATGGAAAAGTAGATAACTACAGTAACCCATCAGATACTTTATGGACTGTTCCAACAGCAGGACATACAGGTAAATATGTATATGAAGATGATGCTGTTAAGTATACAATAACTAAGAAGTCATATGACACTGTATACAATGGAAAGATTACAATTGAAGGTGTAGTTGAAGAAAATGTAACAGCAACGCTTTATGTTAATGGCAGTGAAGCAGCAAAGACAGATGTTAAAGAAAAAGAAAGCTTTGCATTTAAAGACATTGCTATTGAAGAAGGAAGAAATGATGTTGAATTAATATTCACAGATAAGAAAGGTAACAAGACTAGAGAAACATTTAATTATGTATATCTTACTAATTACAACAAGGTTGTAGATAGTGCATACACAGGAACTGATGGTGAGGAGGTTAATGGAATACCAACTTATAAGACAGTTCAGGCGGCAGTAGATTCAGTTGCTTCTGATAACACGAGACGTGTAATTATTCTTGTTAAAGAAGGTGATTATGAAGAACATCTTGTTGTTAAATCTCCTTATATAACACTTATAGGTGAGGATAGCGAGAAGACAAGAATATATTATGATGTTAAGGAATTAGCTGGTGGAGATATGTCTTTAAGATGTGCTGTAAGAATAGATAAGACAGCAACAGGCTTTTCGGCAGAGAACCTTACAATCGAGAATACTTATAATTATCTTGGTGATGGTACTAAGTCAAATGAATCAGCAGATGCTTTAAGAAATGATGCCAATGAAACATCATATATCAACTTAAGAATACTTGGTTATCAGGATACACTTTGTGCTAATGGTGGCACCCAGTATTATTACAAGTGCTATATAGCTGGTAATGTGGATTTCATATATGGTAATGAGCCTAGAGCATTATTTAATGATTGCAAGCTTGTATTCCGTTACAATGCTAATAAGAATTCAGGCTATGTATCAGCTCCTAAGGCATCAGCCTCTGCAACATATGGTCTTACATTCTTTAACTGTCAGGTTCTCTCAGAAGAGGGATGCTCAGGAAGTAAGTATTATCTTGCAAGACCTTGGGGAGCAGATGCTTATATTACTTGGATTAACTGCTATATGGGTAAGATATTAAAGCCGAATGCTTCTAATCCATATACAGATATGAGTGGTAATTTGGCTGCTAATGCAAGATTTTTCGAATATGGAAGCTATGGTCCTGCATTTGCAATTAACAGTAACAGAAGACAGATATCTGCTACGAAAGCCAATGAAATGACTTCAACATCATATCTTGGCTGGGATCCATATACAATAGTAGGTACAATAAGGTATACAGGTACTGTTAAGACAGACAGCATAGACAGATATGTAGAGAAAGAATATGTATCAGATACTTATTCACAGACAGAAGGTGATGATACAGGACTTGCACAGTATGCACAGGAAGGTTATGCACAGAGTGCTAATGTAACAGGTGGTGGATTATTAAAGGAAACATCAGATAACTATTACACAGCCGGCACAGCAGAAGAATTCCTTAATGCAATACAGAGTGTAAAGAAGAGTGGTAAGGCATCAGTAATCGAACTTACAGCAGATATTGCGCTTGGTGATAAGGAAGTTAATAACTTTGACAGCTACAGCTCATTTATAACAGTACATAAGCTTGAGCCACTTACACACCCAACACTTTTAAAGACAGGTGTATCAATGCTTAAGCTTGCAGATATGAGTAATCTTACAATCTACTCTAAGAATGGAGCTAAGATTACACATACATGTATAGATATAACAGGCTCTAATAATATCATCATAAGAAATATTGAATTTGATGAGATATGGGAGTGGGACGATTATACAGAAGGTGCTTATGATCGTAATGACTGGGATTATATGACAATAGAAAAGGGAAGCTCTGATATATGGGTTGACCACTGTACTTTCTATAAGTCATATGATGGAGTTATCGATGTTAAGACACCAGTTAATGACAGTAATATAACAATATCATGGTGTGAATTCCTTCCAGCAAGTGAAGATAATGTATTCTTTGATGAAATGATGAATGCTATGAAGGCTAATCCAGATAACTACCCATATTATAAGCATTTGCTTGAAGAGGGTATGACAGATCAGCAGATATACAATTATGCTTATGGTCAGAAAAAGACTCATTTATTAGGACAGTCTGATGATGATTCATCAGCTAAGAATATTAAACTTACACTTGCTAATAACTACTATAAGAATTCGATGGATAGAATGCCAAGACTTCGTTATGGTACAGCACATGTATACAATTGTATTATGGATGCACAGGATTTAAGAGAAATGCGTCTTGATATAGAAAAGACAAATCCGGAATTAGCTAAGAAAATTGTAAGTAATGGTGCATCATCTAACTGTGGAGCTCATATGTTACTTGAGAACTGCTATATGTCAGGTATAACTAATGCACTTATAAGTGGTAACGGAAGCAGTCCAGCAGGTTATATTAACGCATTTAATACAATATATATGATGGATGGAGCAAAGCAGGAATTAAAGGTAGCTCTTAATACTGATAAAGAAGGTGAAGTAGCATTAGTTCAGGATAAAGATGAATTCAAGAAAGACCTTCCTTATACTGGCTACACATTATATGCAGCTTTAGAACTTGATACTAAAGTTAAACCATATACAGGTGCAGGAAAGCTTACACTTACAACATTACAGTGGGAGAAGACTTCTTACAATGAAGCTAAGCAAGAACATACAGAACATGTATGGAATGATGGTGAAGTACAGAAAGAAGCAACTTGTACAGAAGAAGGTTCAAAGTTATATACTTGTATAGTATGTGGAGATACTAAGACAGAAGTAATTCCAGCGGCAGGACATAATTATAGTACAGAATGGACTATCGATAAGGAAGCTACTACTACAGAAGAAGGAAGCAAGTCACATCATTGTACAGTATGTGGTGACAAGGCAGACATTACAGTTATTCCTAAGCTTGAGAATACACAGCCGGGCGACAACGATAATAAGCCAGGTGACAACGATAATAAGCCGGGCGACAACGATAATAAGCCAGGTGATAACAACAAGCCGGGTTCAGATAACTCTGATGTTAAGACAGATATTAAAGTTTCAGTATTGGTAGATGAAAGAGTACCGGAAACAGGACTTGTAGATTCAACAGAAGACATTATTAAAGCTATCCTTACAGAAGATGAAGCTAAACAGGCAGAAGATGGTGTAAAGGTTGATATTGCACTTACTGTAAAGGATAAGAGTTCTAATCTTACAGAAGATGAGAAGAAACTTATTAATAGTAACATTAAGGACAATCAGGCTGCTGGATGCATACTTGATATTCAGTTACAGAAGATTATAGGTTCGCAGAAGTCTGATGTATATGAACTTAACAGTGCAATTAATATTAAGGTTAAGTTAAATTCAGACCTTATTAATAAAGATTCTTCAAAGACAAGGAAGTATAGTGTAATAAGAATTCATAATGGGGTATCAGATATTCTTAGTGCCACATTTGATGAAGCAACAGGAGAACTTACATTTGCAACTGATAGATTCTCAACATATATTGTAGTCTATGAGGATGTTGCTAATTCTAATACAGAGGATAAGAGCAATGTAACAGACAATGATAAGAGCAATGTATCAGGCAATGGCAGTGCAGCAGATAATAATGATGTGGCAGAAGACAGTGCTGCAACAGCAGAAGACAGTGCGGCTACAGCTGATACACTCTCAGTTACAAGAACAATAATTCTTCTTGCAGTTCTTATGCTTAGTGCAGGTGTTATATGTCTTACACTATATAGAAGAAAAGAAAATGCTTAGTATTATATACTTAATAATATAAGCGGATAATATAAGTTAATAGTATAGGCTAATAGTATAAGTAAATAATATAAGCAGATAATAAAATGGCAGTCACATAAAGTGATACATCATATGTTCTGGTATATCCAGCGGATGAGTGTAATCACGGTGACTGTCTTTTTATGTAATAGGAAATTCTATAATTATTAAAAAATGTAAAAATAAGTTGAATTATGTAGAAAATAAGATTATATTAATATAAGGCAATTTTCGATATGAAGTTTGCAGGAAAACGGCGAAAGCCTGCCGAAGGAGTAACACTCTCAGGTGCCAGCCTCTGCTGGCGCAACTGTAAATGGATCGACTCTCTGGAGAGTTCTGGATAAACACAGAGGCCGAAGGTGCAACATATAGTTCTTTATAAGCAGTTAATAATGTGATTATAAGACAACATTATTAATAACAACATTGTGACTTCTTATAAAGCGGGTATATGAATCTCTCAGGCAAAAGGACAGAGAAGGCATAAAGTATAGTATAACTTGTTATATGATAAGTTGTATATTCTAAAATGTTATTTCTGCTTTTATATTTATTCAGGCAATATTGTCTATAATTCCAATGCATTAAGTAAAAGTCTGCATATTAGCAAAGTATTTAGTAATGTACGGCATTTGCGGTGTTGGGACAGTATAGGCTTGTACTATGCTGTAGTTTAGATATGAAAGGTAGAAAGTACAATGTGGAATTCAATTAATCAGATTCTTGCGAACATTGATAATTTCGTATGGGGTGTGCCGCTTATGGTAATTATCCTTTTTGGCGGAATATTATTGACAGTTCGTCTTGGTTTATTACAGATCAGAAAGCTCCCTTTAGCATTAAAATGGATGGTTAAAAATGAAGAAGAGGCAGAAGGTGAAATTACAAGTTTTGCCGCACTATGTACAGCGTTAAGTGCAACTATTGGTACTGGTAATATCGTTGGTGTTGCAACAGCAGTCTGTGCAGGTGGTCCAGGTGCATTATTCTGGATGGTTATAACAGCATTTTTCGGAATGGCAACTAAGTATTCAGAAGGTCTTCTTGCTGTTAAATACAGAGTTATAGGAGAAGACGGACACAGTCTTGGTGGACCATTCTATTATATAGAGCAGGGAATGGGCAAGAGCTGGAAATGGCTTGCTAAGTTATTTGCATTTTTTGGTGTATGTGTTGGACTTTTTGGTATTGGTACATTTAGTCAGGTAAATGGTATTTCAAGTGCCGTAAATGGTTTTTTCGATGCGAATAATGAGCATTGTGTCAATATTCCATTTCTTGGCGAGTACTCATGGTCAGTAGTAATCGCTTCACTTATTCTTGCAGTCTGTGTTGCACTTGTGCTTATAGGCGGTGTTAAGAGAATCGCAAGCGTAAGTCAGGTTGTAGTGCCATTTATGGCAATTATATATGTATTATTTGTTGCAGTTCTTGTAATAACTAATATTACTAAAGTTCCTGCGGCATTTAAGATTATTGTTCAGGCAGCATTTTCTCCTAGGGCAATCACTGGCGGAGCAGTCGGAAGTATGCTTGTTGCTATGCAGAAAGGTGTTGCAAGAGGCATTTTCTCTAATGAGGCTGGTCTTGGTAGTGCACCTATAGCAGCGGCTGCAGCACAGACTAACGAACCTGTAAGACAGGGACTTGTAAGTATGACAGGTACATTTATTGATACAATTGTAATATGTACTCTTACAGGGCTTTCAATTGTAATAACAGGTGCATGGCAGGTTGAAGGCCTTGAGGGTGTAGCAGTTACTACATATGCATTCCAGAATGGACTTCCATTCCCGGCACAGGTGTCTTCTTTTGTGCTTATGCTCTGTCTTGTATTCTTTGCATTTACAACAATTCTTGGCTGGGACTATTACAGCGAAAGATGTCTTGAATATCTTAGCGGTGGTAATATGAAGCACGTTAAAATATACCGCTGGATATACATATTAGCAGTATTTATCGGACCTTATATGACAGTAAGTGCGGTATGGACAATTGCTGATATATTTAACGGACTTATGGCACTGCCTAATATGATTGCGTTATTCGCATTGAGCGGAGTTGTGGTTAAGGAAACTAAGAGCTTCTTTGAAAGACATAATAATGAAAAGCTTTAATTTATAAATATTGTAGATATCCAAGAGTTCTTTAAAATAAAGCATGTTTAAATGAAAATAATGGACTTATAAAATAATGGCAATATCTCCTGTCCTTAAGTGGCGCGGAGGTATTGCCATTATTTGGTGTATTAATCCGGTGTATTGACAAAAAATGATATGTTCATATATACTTATCAAAGTTAGCTATGATTAACTAAGGTTAGCCACAACAAGACAATAAGAAAGGACATCGAAACATTAATGAAGAATATCATTAAATCCCCAATTAAACTTTTATGGCTTATGATAGGAATTGTGTCAATGGTACTCGGTGCAATAGGTGTCGTACTTCCAGTATTGCCAACAACGCCATTTTTATTATTAGCATCTTTCTGCTTTGCCAAAGGCTCTGACAGATTTCATATGTGGTTTATTGGAACAAAGCTTTACAAAAAACATCTTGAAAGCTTCGTTACCAGCCGTTCAATGACATTAAAGACTAAGTTGTGCATACTTCTGCCAGCATCAGCAATGCTTATATTGGCAATGCTTGCAATGTCTAATATATATGGGCGTGTATTTATTGTATTTTTGATAATATTCAAGTACATATATTTCTTTACAAGAATTGAAACAGTTAAGGCGTAAGCTTATGCCTGTTAGTTAATTATAGGCTTGGAAAATGTTTTCACGAGTTCTACAAGCATATCAACAGTTTTGTCCATACCTTCGATGGTTATGTGTTCGTAAGGACCGTGGTAGGCGTGTCCGCCAGTGCCAAGGTTAGGGCAGGGAAGTCCCATATAACTTAACATACAGCCGTCAGTGCCACCTCTTATTGGAAGTATAAGGGGTGGTATATTAGTATTCTTGCAGGCTTTCACAGCATTTTCTATAAGAAACATACATTTTTTGATAATCTCAGCCATATTGCGGTACTGGTCAGTGATAGTGAGCTGTACAGTTCCAGCACCCCATTTTTCATTCATAATCTTTTCAATGTGGCACAGTGTGGCTTTCTTTGCTTCAAATAATGAAGCATCGTGGTCACGGATTATATAATTAAGGTGTGCTTCTGCAACATCACCAGACATACTTATAAGATGATAGAAGCCTTCGTAATTCTCCGTTTCCCTTGGTATCTCCATAGCCGGCAGGCAATTATTAATTTCCATAGCTACTAAGGAAGCGTTAATCATAGTATCCTTAGATGAGCCGGGGTGGACATTAAAACCTTTCACAACATATTCAGCTTTGGCGGCATTGAAATTCTCGTACTGTATCTCACCCTCAGTATCGCCATCAACAGTGTATGCGTAATCAGCTCCGAAGCGTTCAACGTCAAAATGTTCAGTACCCATACCAATCTCTTCATCAGGCGTAAATGCTACGCATATTGCAGGGTGTTCAATATTATTAGCAGTGATATATTCAATCATAGTAAGAATTTCAGCAATTCCAGCCTTATCATCTGCACCAAGAATAGTTGTTCCATCAGAAGTTATAAGAGTTCTGCCCTTTAAAGAAGCAAGATGTGGAAAAGTATCAGGACTTAATATAAGTCCGCTGTTACCAAGCACTAAGTCCCCACCATCATAATCAGGAGTCACAACAGGATTGATATCACCATTGCAATAATCAGACACAGTATCCATATGGGCAATAAAACCAATTGAAGGAAGCTTCTCAAGCCCCTTAGTTGCAGGCAGTCTGCCATAAAGATAACAATGTTTATCAAGCTTAACATCACTAAGTCCAAGCTCAGTCATCTCGTCTTTAAGAAGCCCAGCCAGCTTAAACTGACACTCAGAAGAAGGTGACTTTCCACTCTCTTCATCACTAGGAGTTCTGACAACAACATACTTTAATAATCTTTCATAAGCTTTCATAACAAATCCTCATTTCTGTATATATTATAATATTCCCCGTCCTCATAAAATTAAAACCATAACCTGATATAATTCCCTCATATAATATAACACAACCCACAAAATTATGTTAAAATAAATCAGAGGTTAATAGACTAATAGATTAGGAGAAATACTATGAACAACATTAAAAAACTTTCCACTGCTGGTGTCCTATGTGCAGTCGCAGTAGCTGGAAGCCTGATTTCATTTCCTGTATTTGGAAGTAAATGTGCAGCAGTACAACATATGGTTAATATATTCTGTGCCGTCCTTTTAGGACCCGGATACGGCGTAATGGCGGCATTTGTTGCCTCACTTATAAGAAATCTGCTTGGAATGGGAAGCCTTATGGCATTTCCGGGAAGTATGTTCGGTGCATTGATATGCGGTATTGTATACAAAAAGACCCATAATATTATTGCAACAATGATAGGAGAAGTAGCAGGAACATCAATACTTGGTGGTTTATGTGCATATCCGGTTGCAATATTCCTTATGGGAAAAAGTGCCGCAGGAATAGCATTTTATGCGTATATAATTCCATTTTTTATATCAACTGCCATGGGTGCGGTCATATCTGGAATAATAGTATTCAGCATAAAAAAGGCAGGCTTGTTAGTTAAGATTCAGGACAATCTTGCAGGATAGACAATTCAATATGCAAAATCGATAGGCATATATAGGAGAATACAAGCTATTGTAAGCAATGATAAAAGACGTTGTAATATTCAATACAGTGATAATCATATATGGAAAAAGACAAGCTTTCTGTATAGAAAAGAGGGTTTTAGTGAATGTTTGAAAATATAATAAAAAATGTGCATAACAGACATCCGCTTATCCACTGCATAACGAACTATGTGAGCATTAATGATTGTGCCAATATAGTGCTTGCATGCGGTGGTGCACCTATAATGGCGGAGGATATTAATGAGGTGAGCCAGATAACATCAATATGCCAGGGACTTGATATTAATATCGGGATGCTTAATGATAATAAATTATCATCAATGCTTAAAGCAGGTGCTACAGCCAATGAACTTGGAATACCAGTAATACTTGACCCTGTTGGTGCTGGTTCATCAGATTACAGAATTAAAGCTGTCCAAAATCTTATGTCCAATGTACAGTTTGGTGTTATAAGAGGAAATGTATCCGAGATAAAAGCGATAGCCGCAAAGCAGGGAATTCATAATATAGCAGCTGGAGTATATGAAACTATGCAGAAAAATAAGTCTGCTATGGGTGTTGAGGCGGGGATTGCCGATAAAATTACAGATGATAATATAAAAGAAATGGCAGATTTTATTAATAAGCTGTCCCAAAAGACAGGTGCTGTGATTGCGGTTACAGGCGGAATTGATATGGTTGCTGATGAGAACCGCGTATATGCAATAAGGAATGGTCATAAGATGATGAGCCTTGTTACCGGTGCCGGTTGTCAGCTGTCAGCTCTTACATCAGCATATGTAGCAGCGGATAAAGAGCATATATTAGAAAGTGTATGTGCAGCTGTTAGCGTAATGGGAATAAGCGGAGAGCTTGCATACCGCAGAATGGCAGAAGTGGATGGCAATGCAAGCTACAGGAATTATATAATTGATGCTGTATACAATATGACAGACGAAACTTTGAAAGAATTGGGAAGAATAGAGCGTATATAGTGTGTAAAAATATGAAATATATACAAGATATGTGAAAACATGGTGTATATAAATGATACAGATATATATCGTGACAATGCATAGGTATATAATATTTGATAGCAGAGGAATAATATATGAGCAGTTATTTTTATTTTACAAGACACGGACAGACTATATGGAATGTAGAGAATAAAATATGTGGTGCGACAGACATTGCACTTACAGAGCTTGGACATAAGCAGGCAATAGAATTAGGTGAGTGTATCAAAATGGAAAATATACATATTGATGAGATATTATATTCTCCACTTATAAGAGCGGCTGACACAGCAAAGCATATATCAGAAACCGCTGGCATACCGTGCAGAATGGAAATACGGTTAAAGGAGCAGAATTTTGGCAGATACGAGTCTACACCAAGAGATGGCAGGGAATTTGCTGCGGCTAAGATGAACTTTGTTGATGATTTTGACGGCGGAGAGACAATGCTTCATCTGAGTCAGAGGATATATAATCTTATAGATGATATAAGAAATGACAATTCTGATAAAATATATCTTCTAGTTGCGCATAATGGTATTTCGAGGATTGTCGAGTCATATTTCAGAAATATGAGCAATGATGAGTTTTCAGGCTTTGGAATTAAGAACTGTGAACTTAAAAAGTATGAATTTAAAGATAAAAATGCTTAGAAAATGCGTAGAAGGTGTGTGTAAAGGAGTAACAATATATGGATTATAAGCTTCTTATTGATACAGCGGCTCTTGCGGGTATGATTATGTTAGAAAATGGGGCAGAGATATACAGGGTTGAGGAAACAATCGATTATATGCTTAAAACGTCAGGTTTAAAGACTACACAGGCATTTGTTGTATCAACGGGATTTATGATTTCTTTAGATGATCCGTCAATAGATGCACTGACAGTTGTCAGGAGAGTGGACAGAGGGGCAACCAACCTTAATATGATAGCTCAGGTCAATGACATATCAAGAAAGTTTTATAAAGGAATAATATCATTAGAGGAGGCATTTTCGCAGTTAAAGCATTTAAAGAAGAATCAGTATCCGTGGTGGTTAAAGGATATATGCACAGTATTCGTGGGGCTTTTCTTTACGGGAATGTACGGCGGCAATGGCGTGGATATGCTGTTTACAGGAATAGTTGGCGTATTCTTGGCTATATGGTTACATGCCGCTGGCAGTATGAAGCTTAATTCACTTATAAAAGACCTGACAGCTTCTATTGTATTATCAGTTGTGGCAAGGGTACTCATTCATCTTAATCCCCTTGCCCATCTTGATTTAATAATAATAGGTTCGATAATGGTACTTGTTCCCGGGGCTGCAATAACCAACGCAATAAGAGATACTCTCCACGGCGACTACGCCTCCGGCAACGCCAATATACTCCAAGCCTTCACCGAAGCCGCCCTAATAGCCCTGGGCGTCTACATAGGCCTGGTAATAATATCCTAAAAACGAGCCGCCGGTCCTT
>ENA-OPJG01000133-OPJG01000133.1-human-gut-metagenome-genome-assembly--contig:-NODE-133-length-16803-cov-1.529377_pt1 | contig 16803 bp, 10 predicted proteins | sample MGYA00241414_ERZ501657 | MGnify/ENA primary metagenome ERZ501657 (study PRJEB25962, sample SAMEA2042296) | human gut metagenome | biome: human gut; feature: human-associated habitat; material: faeces... | reverse complement strand
AAGAGAAGGGTGCATACACAGGTGAGATCTCCGCAGAGATGCTGGTAGACGCTGGTGTTAAGTACGTTGTAATCGGACATTCCGAGAGACGTGACTACTTCAAAGAGGATGATGTTCTCTTAAATAAGAAGGTTAAGAAGGCAATCGAGGCAGGACTTACTCCAATCCTTTGCTGTGGAGAGACTTTAGAGCAGAGAGAGATGGGTGTAACACTTGACTGGATCAGACTTCAGATCAAATCTGACCTTGCAGGCGTTGCAGCAGATGATGTAAAGAACCTTGTAATTGCTTATGAGCCAATCTGGGCTATTGGAACAGGAAAGGTTGCAACTACAGCGCAGGCACAGGAAGTATGCGGATTTATAAGAACTGTATTCGAAGAGTTATATGATAAAGAAACAGCGGATCAGATAAGGATTCTTTATGGAGGAAGTGTTAATGCTTCTAATGCAGCAGAGCTTTTTGCCCAGCCTGATATTGATGGTGGTCTGGTAGGAGGTGCAAGTCTCAAGCCGGATTTTGCGGATATAGTTAATTATAATAAGTAAATAAGCATGAAAAGACCTTGTTTTGATGATAATATTCAAGACAAGGTCTTTGATTTTTTTTACAAATGTGCTATCATGCTATAGGCAATTAATTAGAATACATTTAAAGGAGAATCACATTATGAGTAAAAAACCAGTAGTTTTAATGGTACTTGATGGTTATGGTTTAAGTGATAGAACAGAGGGTAATGCAATAGCTATGGCTAATACTCCTGTTATGGATAAGTTAATGAAAGAATATCCATTTGTTAAGGGTAACGCATCTGGACTTTATGTAGGTCTTCCAGATGGTCAGATGGGTAATTCAGAAGTTGGACATATGAATATTGGTGCTGGCAGGATTATATATCAGGATCTTACAAGAATAACAAAGGCTATAGAAGACGGAGAGTTCTATAAGAATGAAGAACTTCTTGCTGCTATGGAGAATTGCAAGAAGAATAATTCCGATTTACATCTTTTCGGACTTTTATCAGATGGTGGTGTTCATAGCCACATTTCACATATATATGGTTTACTTGAGATGGCTAAGAAGAATGGAGTTTCTAATGTATATGTACACGCTTTCCTTGATGGACGTGATACACCTCCAGCTTCAGCTAAAGATTTTGTAGCCAGGCTTGAAGACAAGATGGCAGAGATTGGTGTTGGTAAAGTAGCTTCTTTAGCGGGAAGATACTATGCTATGGATAGAGATAATAACTGGGACAGAGTAAAGGAAGCATATCTTTCACTTACAACAGGTGAAGGAAAGTCAGCAGATAATGCAGTTAAGGCACTTGAAGAGTCTTATGCGGCAGATGTTACAGATGAATTCGTTGTTCCTACAGTAATAACAGAGAATGGCAAGCCACTTTCAGTTGTTAAGCCTGACGATTCAGTAATATTCTTTAACTTCCGTCCAGATAGAGCAAGAGAGATGACAAGAGCTTTCTGTGATGATAAGTTTACAGGTTTTGAAAGAGAATATATTCCAACTACATTTGTATGCTTCAAGGATTATGATGAATCAATCCCTAACAAGTTAGTTGCATTCAAGAAAGAAGAAATCAAGAATACATTTGGCGAATTCCTTGCTAATAATGGCAAGAAGCAGCTTCGTCTTGCTGAGACAGAGAAGTATGCACATGTAACATTTTTCTTTAATGGTGGTGTTGAAGATCCTAATGTAGATGAGTTCAGACTTCTTGTTAACTCACCTAAGGATGTCCCAACATATGACCTTAAGCCAGAGATGAGTGCTCCAGAGGTAAGCGAGAAGCTCAATGCAGCTATCCTTGGTGGCGAGTATGATGTGATCATCATCAACTTTGCAAACCCGGATATGGTAGGTCATACAGGTATCTATGAAGCTATTGAAAAAGCAGTGAAGGCTATTGACGAGTGTGTAAAAGATACAGTGGAAGCTGCCAAAGCTAATGATTATGAAGTGATTATTATTGCCGACCACGGTAATGCCGACCATGCACTGAACGAAGATGGTACACCTAATACGGCTCACTCTTTGAACCCTGTTCCATTTGTATATGTAACAGAGAACAAGAATGCCAAAGTAGAAAATGGGGTATTGGCAGATGTTGCTCCCTCTATCCTGCACATTCTGGGTATGCCTCAGCCTGCTGACATGACCGGACGGGATTTAATAAAATAATGTAGGAAGTATATTTATTTGTCATTCTGAACAAGGTGAGGAATCTGTAATGAAGCATGGATTCGCCACTTTGTTCGGAATGACATTTTAATTTAATAAGAGATGATACAGATAGATGATGTTGTAATCTCCTTTGATGTGTTTCGTGAGAAATTTCTTTGTAATCTCGATGCCTGTAAAGGTGAGTGCTGCATAGAAGGGGATGCCGGCGCACCGGTGGAACTAGAGGAAGTGGAAAAGCTAGAGGAGGTGCTTCCTGTTATTTGGGATGAACTTTCACCCGAGGCCCGGGCGGTAATTGATAAACAAGGAGTGGTTTATACAGATGAAGAAGGTGATTTGGTAACTTCTATTGTCAATCATAAAGATTGTGTATTTACCTGCTATGATGAGAAAGGGTACTGTTATTGTGCCATTGAGAAAGCCTTCCGGGCAGGTAAGACCGATTTCTATAAGCCAATCTCTTGTCATCTTTACCCCATCCGTATAGGTGATTATGGCCCTTACAAAGCGGTGAATTACCATCGTTGGGATGTATGTAAAGCCGCAGTGTTATTGGGAAAAAAAGAGAACCTTCCTGTATACAAGTTCTTAAAGGAACCGTTGGTGCGGAAATTTGGTGAAGAATGGTATAAAGAGCTGGAGGTTGCGGCAGAAGAATTGAAGAAAAGAGGAATGATTTAAGCATCTTCGATTTTTATCATTCCTGATTTATTACATTAACCGAAATTTAATACTACGAAAATACCCTATGAAAAGACTACTCTTGTCATGCTGTATTCTATTATGCGCCGTTTCGACCTTGAAGGCGCAAGAACAGCCATTAATCAGTCCGGACGATTCTATCCGTAGTTTGGTGGGACGTTTGTTTCCTAATAGCAATCCGAATCTTTCGGCACACATGAACCTGCAATTCTCCACTTTGGGAGTTACCAACTTTATTGAAGGAGATTTAGAGGATGCCTCTTTTAAATTGAATCGTGTGAAACTGGAGATATTAGGTTCTTTCAGTAAACAATTCTCTTATCATTTCCGTCAGTCATTTAATAAATACAGCAATCCTCACTCGTTGGACAACTTATCCTCTTCCATTGAGTATGCTTTGGTGAATTGGAAAATGTCTGACCGGTTTACTTTGACCGTCGGGAAACAAGACATTGCTTTGGGTGGTTATGAATATTATGTTAATGCCATCAAAGTCCGCGAGTATAGTGAGTTTAATGATAACATCAGTTGCTATCAGGCAGGAGTAGCGGGAAGATTCAATCTGTCATCCACCAATGAGTTGGTGCTTCAGGTAGTAAATAACCGTAGTGGAGAAAATGATGAAACCTATCTTTACGGTTTGCCACAAGGAGTGGAAAAAGCTAAAGTTCCTGTTCTGTCAACAGTCAATTGGAACGGGTTCTTCTTTGATAACGCGGTACAATTACGATATGCGGCCTCATACGGGCAGCTGGCGGAAGGCAAGAATCTTTATTGTTTTACGGCGGGTAATATTTATGAGAAAGGCCCTGTTATTGCTTATATTGATTTAATGTATTCTCGTGAAGGACTGGATAGCAAAGGTATTATCAGTGATTTGCAAGGTCCTGTTTTAATGACTCCATCTACGGCGCAGAATGCAGAATACTTTACTACGGTGGTGAATTTTGACTATCGTATCCATCCTAATTGGAATCTTTACCTGAAAGGTGCTTATGAAACAGCGGGTATCTATAAAACAAACGGACCTTTTGAGAAAGGACTTTATCGTACTACATGGAATGTGCAGGCTTGTGTGGAATATTTCCCGATGCGTAATAGTGAACTGCTTATTTTTGCTCATCTTTTATATAAAGGGCATCATTTGACCCGGCGTGCGCAGGCTTTGGGAGGTATGAGTCCGGACACGCAACGTATTTCTATCGGGTTGGTTTACTCTATTCCCGTTTTTTGATGTTCCCTATCATATCTTCACTCCGTTCCGTTTGAAATTTCACATGGGTGAAGCAACTGCTTCACCCATGTGACAACGGCTGTTTACCTAAGTGAAATCGTCTCTTCACCAAGGTGAAGCAATGAACGCAGCCGGACAAAAATACAAGAAAAAAGGCTTACCCTTTCATTTCAATGAGGTTGTTTCCTCTTTTTATTGCAAGACCGGGGAAATGCGCTATATTTGTGAAATAATTAACTACTTCAACTAACAACACAGAATATTATAATGAAAAAGACTGTCCTTTTTTTTCTGATGACTATATTGATAGCCTCGTGCCATCAAGAAGAAATCCCTTCTGTTCCCGATAAACCGGAAGGGAATCAGCCGATTTTTGATTTATCAGATGAAGATGCACTTCAGGGTTGTATTTATGTGAAACTGAAAGAAGAACCTACAGAAGAGGTGCAGGTAAGGAGTATTGGCAACACGGTAAGGACAGGAATTAAGGTGTTGGACCGGGCTGCCTCTTCTTTGAAAATAGAGAGAATGGAACGTACGTTTCCCTACGCCGGCAAATTTGAAGAACGTACTCGTAAGGAGGGGCTTCATTTATGGTACAATGTTTGGTTCTCCAAAGACACATCAGCGACTCGTGCAGCTGCTGAAGTAGCTTTTCTAGATGGTATTGAAATGGCTGTTCCTGTTCCTAAGATAGTTTCCAGGGCAAGGCCGGAAACAGTATGGGATATGTATGGTGTCAAAGCGGGGGAGTGGTTGTTCAATGATCCGGATTTATCCAAACAATGGTATTTTGATAATCCCGGTACAGAATCCTGGCAGAGGGAAGGTGCGGATATCCGTTTAGTTGATGTGTGGAAACAATACAATGGGAATCCGGCTATTATTGTAGCGGTTGTAGATGGCGGCATTAATCAGGAGCATCCTGATTTGCAGGATAATTTATGGACGAATCCGGGTGAGATACCAAAGAATGGTATAGATGATGATGGCAATGGGTATATAGATGATGTACATGGTTATAATTTTGTAGATGATAATGCAATTTTGGTCCCTCATCGTCACGGAACTCATGTGGCGGGTACCATTGGTGCGACAAATAATAATGAAACAGGTATCAGCAGCATTGCAGGAGGGAACGGAACTCCCGGAAGTGGGGTGAAACTCATGAGTTGCCAAATTTTAAAAAGTCTGACTTCTACTGGAGGAGAAGTCGCTTCTGATCCGTTTATTGCTGCCGCTATTAAATATGGTGCTGATAATGGAGCTGTTATCAGTCAGAATAGTTGGGGATACGCTGTCGGAACGGGGAGGAATACCTCTTCATATATTAATCCTGTACATAAGGAAGCTATTGATTACTTTATAAAATATGCCGGATGTGATAACAACGGAGAGCAACTTGACGGAAGTCCAATGAAAGGAGGGATTGTATTGTTTGCATCAGGCAATGCGAATACTTCTGACCCCAGGATAGCGGCGCCGGCTGATTATGACAAGGTAGTTGCGGTTGCAGCCATTGAGGCCGATTATAGAAAGGCTTCTTATTCCAATTATGGTACATATATGGATATTTCTGCTCCCGGAGGAGCATTGAACGGAGATGGGCGGATATGGAGTACGACCACAAAACTGGCCGGTAATTATGAATATCTGGCCGGTACATCTATGGCGTGTCCGCTGGTCAGCGGTGTGGCGGCACTGGTGATAGAGAAGTATGGGGTAGGCAAGAAAGGGTTTACACCGGAAACTCTGAAGGAAATCCTCTATCAAAGCGCATACGATTTGGATGAATATAATCCGAGGTATACCGGCCAGTTGGGGCACGGATGCGTGGATGCCACAGCTGCTTTAAAGATAGATGTTTCTAATCTTCATCCTTTTACATTGAAGTCCAATCAGGTAACTGATAATACTCTGATATTTAGTGTAAGCAGCAGTATGGCTGGTAATGGAGAACTGACTTTGTATAATGGCATTGGCAATAAGGTGCTGAGTCTTCATTTGGAACTTGAAGCCGCCTCCTTGCATTCTGTGGACATAACCAAGCTTTCTGCCGGATATTATACATTGGTGTACCGAGCGAACGGGATGGAGATCAGAGAGAAATTTATCAAGTACTAATCCTGATAAAATGAAATAGGACATGAAACGAATAGGACTATATCTGTTTATAATAGGCATAACTTTTATTAAAGCTTATGGACAAGAGGATTCCGGACCTGTCAATACCGGAGCGGCAAACTATCTGACTATACCGGTTGATGCACGCAGCGCAGCCATGGGAGGTGCCGGTGTGGCGATTTCGAGGGGAAATAATGCCGTTTTCCATAATGGTGCGGCAACTTTATCGGAGGCCATGCACAAAGGTGGGGTTACGTATACTTATTCCCCGTGGATGCGTGACTATGAGTCTGGATACTCTCTTCATAGTTTAGGCGGTTTTTATAAAATTAATAAGCGCAATGCCATTCTGTTAGGTTTCCGTTATTTCGGCTATCCGGAGATGGATGGAATAGGGGAGGATGCTTCGGGAATACATCCCAAAGAAATAGCTGTGGCGGCAGGTTATGCATACGAGGTCATAAAGAATCTTTCGGTTTCCGCTACTTTTAAATATCTGTATTCGGATATGGGTAAGATAGGAAATAGCAACGGTGCGAGTTCTGTGGCTTTTGATTTGGGGATATTATATAAGCGTGAGATAAAGGATTGGGAAGGTGCCGGTTGGTCGGTCGGGATTCATGCGAGTAATCTTGGACCGAAAATAAAATACCTAACCTCTAAAGAGGCTCTTCCTGCAATGGTCAAAGTAGGAGGTGCTGCTGACTTGCCTTTTGCATCAATGCATAGGTTGACTTTGACCGCTGATCTGGGTTACAGGCTTTCCCCCGATGATGTACAGGCGTTAAATGTAAGTGCCGGGGCGGAATATGCATGGATGGAGCATCTCATGTTGCGTGGCGGTTATCATTATGGTGATAAGAATAAAGGAGATGCCAGTTATGCTACGGCCGGGGCAGGAGTGGAATATGCAGGTGTGCATTTGGATTTTGCGTGGATGTTTGCGGGACATGAATGTCTTGCCAGAAATACGTTTTGGATTTCTTTAGGATACTCTTTTTAACTCTTGCACGGTTAGTCCTAGAAGCCTATATACATATATTAGGCTTCTAGGTTATCGGTTATTAACAGGAAGATTATGAGTTATCTTTACTTTCTTTTTGTAGATGATTGGAATGCATTCATAATGGCTGTGGGTTTTCCGTTTTTGTCAAAGGCTCCCATATCATATCCGTTCCATTCGTAACATTCCGGTTCCCAGTACCATACACCAGCGCAAGATTCCATGTCTCGGGCTTTGTTTATAAAATCGGCAAGGACTTGGGCGGAAGCGGAATCATTTTGTTTTACCCCTATTTCGGTTATCATGACTTTTACTTGGAAAGTCTTTGCTAGTTGGCTGATGTGTTTTAATGCTAACAAGTTCATTTCTTGCCATAATTTTGTGGAATGAGTTTGTGGATAGTGTGACAGGCCAATCATATCCAATTTTCCTCCAGCTTCTTTGAACTGCTTGAACCACCAAGTTAGGTCGTCCCAGGCATTGTCTATGTGAACAATAACGATACTTTGGGGGAAGATTTTTTTTACGGCATCGTAGCCGGTATTGACAAACTCGGCCAGATTTTGTGTGTTTTGTGGATATTTCACTCGCTCATTGGTACTGTTTAAGCCTTTGACATCACATTCTCGGATATCATAGAATGCACCGCTGAGTGCGACATTCTCATCCCACAACATTCCTGGACGGATTTCGTTACCCACTTGTACCCATCGTGGGGATATGTCTTCCGCCTTTAATGCTTGCAAGATGTCGATGGTATGGGCGGCAATGGCCGTCTTTAGTTCCGCTACTGATTTGCCGATCCATGCCTTGGGCTTGAACTGTTGTCCGGGATCAGCCCATGAGTCGCTGTAATGGAAGTCTACCATGACATCCAGACCTTGTTCTTTGGCTCGTCGGGCTTTGTTCACAACGTCTTGTTTACCGTTCCATCTGTCTTTGGGATTTACCCATACGCGCAGGCGGATGGCATTTATGCCCAGCTCTTTCATCAGTTGGAAGCAGTCGGTTTCTATGCCTTCATGATTGTAAAACTTCAACCCTTTTTTTTCCATTTCACTCACCCAACTGATGTCGGCTCCTTGAGTAAAACTGGTTTTGGAAGGTGCTGGTGTATCGGAATTATCTGTTCCGGACTGTTCGTTGCCGTGGCTTCCGCAAGCTGACGAGGATAATACCAGCAAAGCGGTTAGCATATAATTCTTGAGGTTATGATATATTTCTTTCATGTGTTTTCGTATATTAGTTTTTTAGAAGATAGACAACGGAGGCATATCCGTCTAGTTTTAAATAAAAGTTTCCATGGTCTTCCTTCTCCTGTACATTTCCGGATACTGCGATAGCTTTCTCCGTCCTGTCCGTCAAGGGAATCTCTATTTCAGAATTGCCAAAATTATGAATAACCAATAGTTTCTCGCTATCTTTAGTCATGTACCAGGCGGCAATACTTTTGTATTTTTTTTCTCCCTCTCCCGATTCGTTGAACAGAGCATGACGGGTCATGGTTCCTTGGGCCAGCGCTGGATAGGTGTTACGCAATGCGGTAAAGATCAAGTAGGTATTCAATACTGACTGATGGTCTGCCGTCTGTTTGGTTACATCGGGGATGTTTGTGCTTACTGTGGCATCTATTTTGTCGGTATAGTGGGTGGTATAACTGTCTCCCCACAACATAGGTCCGCGTACATATTCATCTCCTTTGTCTTTGGTGCCGTATAATCCTAGTTCTTCACCATAATAAATATAAGGTGAGCCGGGAGTAGTGAGCAGGACAGCGGCTGCTAATTTCTCCTTGGCGGTAGATTTACCTAGCTTGGAGGCTGCACGATCTTCATCATGGTTGCTTAGTTTGGTTGCTGCGATGTACCCGGGACGATAGGCGGCATATTCTTGCCTATAGTTCAGGATGTCTTTGGTGAAATAACATCCGGTGGCATTATTGAGAGCCCATTCCAGACGATACCAGAAAGAGAACTCGAACAAAGCGGGCAGACCGGCATAATAGGGGGCTACTTCGTTGTATTCGGACAGTACTTCACCCACCATGTAGAAATTGTCCGTGTGTCCTTTTTGCTTGTAATAAGTGTTCATGTCTTCGTAGAACATATTCAGAAAACGGGGATTTTCGTTGCTGGTAGCACTGTGGTAGATGTGCTTGACAGCATCCAGCCGCAGTCCGTCCACACCTCGGTCTATCCATCCTTTGGCACTGTTTGCCATGGCTATGTACGCAGGGGAAGAAGTGGCTTGTTCCACCGCACCATAGTTGAGGTCGGCAAAGTAGTCGGTGGCAAACTGGGAATGATAATACCATAAGTTCATGGAATCGAACAGAATATCGGCCGCTGTTTTGTTATCAAGAGTGAATGCAGTTCCCAAAGTGACTTTGTGGGAAGCAGAAGTAGCACCGTATTTAGTTCCTGCAGGCCAAGAAGGATCGTTACTAGTGCGGATTAGAAATCCCCAAGAGGAAACGAAGTCTGTGGTCAGTTCATAATGGTTGTTCCCTTTGTCATAGAATTTTTTACATATGCCTTCTCCGAAATAAAGGTATTTGGCTCCGTTTGTGCCGGGGTCAGGGTTGTCCGCATCGGCTTTTTCAGCCCGGGTTACTGTGACGGTGGGTTGCGAGGCTTTGCTCCAGTCGAGGCTGAATGTATAGATGCCTTTTACTTCTGTATCTTCGGAGGAGGTTGCGAACCATTCATTGGCGGCATATTCTTCTTTGGGTATCATGGCTATTTTTCCTTCTGCTATCTCTGTTTGAGGAGATTGGGAGAAGAGATAGTAGCTACGATAAAGATTATCAGTAGATGAGGTGGCTTCCTTGAACCAAGGGTGGGCTTTGCCCGTATGGTTCATTACATAATCCAGGTATATTTTTATGTTGCGCTTGTGGGCTTCGGTGATGAGGCGGTCGAAGTCGGCCTCTGTACCTAGTTTGGGATTGACTTTGGTATGGTCTGTCACATCATAGCCGTGATAGGACATGGCAGGATGGATGGGGGAGAGCCAGAGGGCTGTCACTCCGAGGCTGTTGATGTAATCCAGCTTGTCAATGAGTCCGTTGAGGTCGCCGTATTTGTCACCGTCCTTGTCTGCAAAGGAGTAAACTAATAATTGATAGGAGATGTCGGCACGCTTGGTACCATCCCAATTGTCGGGGGCGGCAGTGATATTTTTCCAAGTGGCGGTAGGAGGATCAGGGTTTTCGGGAGTCGGAGGAACCGGTATTTCCGGCGAATCGTCAGAACAGGCTTGTGACAGAGGTACCAAGCAAAGCAGGAATAGTATACCTACTAGAAAGAGATGGATTCGTTTCATGGTTTCTTTGTTTATAAGGGGTAAAAGAATAAGGCGGAGTACAGTATTACGGAAATTCCGCAAGCCGTAAACCGCCTTTTGTCGGTATAGGTACGGGGAGGATACAAGAAGCGTACCTATACTTGTATTGATTAGTTCTTAGTTAGGGTCAACAGGTTCATGCCGTCGCATTGAGGGATGAACCTGATGGTATAGTTTCCGGCCGTAACAGCGATGTTGCCGGCATTGAAAGTCGGTTCGGCTATCGAACCACCCCAGTTGATGTCCCAGTCATTATTGGCGCGGATTTTGATTTCACCATCCGTTAGGTTGGTGGTCAGATTCCAACTTCCATCTTCTTCGTTGTAAGTCATGTCGGTATCGGCATCCCATCCGGATGGGGTGGCGCTACCTATCACTCCGAGAGTTGAGATGAGGGTATGCTTGTAAGTCATGGCAGTCAAATCCACTTCCATCATGTATAACCCTGCTTCCGGAGCGTCGATATTTCCTGCACCGTTTTCATCAAGTGTACCTGCCAGAGCATCACCACTTACTTTTTCCCAATCGCCTGTCCAGTTATCTTTTTCTGGGTTCGGCTTGTATTTGAATTCTCCGTTCAAATAGGCGAAACCTCTGTATTTGCCATCAAAGTTTATTCCGGCTAGCGGGCAAGTACCTGACCATGAGGTGTTATTACCTATTTCATAGATGTAAGGAGCGAAACCCAGCTCTTCCAGTGTGTAGGTGTATTCCATCATATCCAATGTCATTCTATACATGCCGGCTTGGGTTATCATGCCGGCTTGTGGATTGTTTGTTGTAAGTGTTCCTTCGGTAGCGGTATCTCCATCGGTTACGGTTCCCAATACACCAGCTCCCCAGAATTCTCCCTCGGTATTGGTCTTCGGAATAATTTTCCAGCATTGATTATCAGCGGTTGTGGTGAATACGATGGAAAATTTGGAATCTTCATAAACGTCTGTTCCCGAATGGCTGAATCCCACCATGCCGTCAGCGCTCCAACCATTTACCGAGGTTTCATCCTTGTCGTTCTTTATTGTGAACATGTCGCCTACAAGATAGTAACCGGTGTCAATAAATGGTGCGGCCGGAGTGAAATTTACGTCAAACGAACCGGCATTTACCAATAAGGCTTGTCCGTCTTTTATGGCATTGGCATATACTTGGGCAATGAAGGGACGCGCTATAGGACGTTTCCCGTAAGTTTCCACTACCAGCTTCTGAATGGTCAGGCTGTCAATCATTCCGTCTGTATTGGATTCCAGTTCTCCTGCCTTACCTTTCTCGGTAGAGAGCTCTACCCGTACATTGCCCAAGGTATATCCTTCGGGAAGTGTGGCATTAGATAGAGTGAACAATTTGATGCTGCTCCCCGGATTGGATAAATTGATGTCATCGACCTTGGATGCCGAGAAATCGGGAAGGGTTATTGCAGCTTCTTGTTCGTTGGCTTGAGGAGTTGCCCAATCAGTGTAATCATCTGTGCATGAAGACATGCACAGAACAGTCAGACCGATTAATGAATGGATTGATATATTTTTCATCTTGATTCAATTAAAAAGATTATTATTTGATTTCGCCTTCGCCGGTAGCGAAGTTCAGGTAGAGCTGCTGTCCCGCTTTGCCTGCTACTCGTGCTTGGTCTCCATCGTTGGCACGATATTCAATTTTGCCGTCGAAGACCATGAACTCGCTCTTCCACCACTCAAAGGTAGGAATTTTTACGTATGCACGCACACCGTCACCATCGCCACCCGGAACACTGGCAGCAAAAGCAGGTGAGACAAAAGAAGCGTTAAAAGTATCGGGAATGGTACATAACCAGCCTTCAGCCTGCTCTTTCCAGTCGCTGTTGCCTACAACAGGTCCCATCAACCATATTTCAGGTTTGTTAAACTGTATATCATAGACGAGGTTACGTCCCGAAACGGAAGAGGTGATTACCATTAAGTACCATCCCGGAGTATCAGTAGCGATATTGTCTCCGTTGTCTTTGATATTGCCTGCCAAATCGCCGTTTATACTGTTTATACCAGAAAATCCTGTTTCATTTCCATCCCAAGCTTTGCTCTGATTGAATTTGATGCCGGCATCGTCTATCCATACCATAGACCAGAATACATGAGTTGCACCGTTTACGGGAATCATCTTGGTTGCCGAATCCCAGTTCCATTCGTTAAATCCGCCTACGATATATAAGTTTTCGGGGGTATTGACCGGAGGAAGCGAGAAAAGTAAATGTACTTTATTCAATGACACTACATTGGAAAGTATTTCGGTTCCTTCTATTGCTTTGTTATCACTGGTCATCATAACTGCTCTCAAGCGGATATAGACCGCTATATCCATCGGAAAATCAACATCGGTTGCACCTTTGTTTACTTTCATATCTGTAAGTGTACTAGCTAAAAGAGGTGCGTCTATACTGATTTTTGTTCCTGCATTGACATTACCTATTTCTGTAAAATCGGTCATGGATTCATCGAATGCCACTTGCACATAGTATCCAACGTTGGCGGGGAAGCCGTAGTCGGGTTGTGAACAGGATATTTCGATAGAGGAAGAATTGGCCAAATCGATTACTGTACCGCTGATAGCTGGAGTGTTTAGGACAAATTCGGTGGGTGAGATTAGCGTTGGGTTGGAGTCGCGATCATCATCACATGCGGTGAATATACCCAGTCCCAATCCGATAATCAAAAATGATTTAAGTATTTTATTCATTGTATTTTCATTTAATATTTATAAAACAAAAAGTTTTCAGTATCCCGGGTTCTGAGTCAAATTGGAGTTGGCAGTCAACTCATTGGTCGGGATGGCAAAAATATTAAGATGTGCATCAAAACTACGTCCTTCATAAGATCCGCCTTTCCATTGCCAAGTGTAATTGTTGTTGCCTCCATAGCGGTTGAATCTAATTAAGTCCATACGGCGGCGGCCTTCAAAATAGAATTCTCGGCTCCATTCATCGCAAATATCATCCAGGCTATATGCATTTGTACGGGTAGAAGCATGTGCACGACTTCGGATGGAGTTAACTGCTTGTGTACCTTCAGATGTAGTGTTTCCTCCATTCAAGCGAGCATCGGCTTCTGCAAAAGTCAGATAGGCTTCTGCAACACGTAGCAAGAAGTAGTCGGTATCGGCGAAGGTGGCATCATGTCCGGCTGAACCGTCTGTTTTGAAGTTGGTGAATTTTGCAATAGCATAACCGCTTTTAAAGGTAGATACATCTTCATTGTTTAAGGTACGTCCCACACCGTCGAATAAAGCACGGTCGTCTTTGGCTGCTACATACATGTCGTAGCTTGGCAGTTCGGGGGCATCATTCTGAGGGAAGAATTTGCGGATGAGGTCAGGACGTGCGCGGTTACCGCCCCAGTTTTGTGCAGAAACACCGTTGGTGGCTGTCAGGTCATTAGGGTTTGCATGCATCTCACCATCAAAGCAACCAGCTATCAAGAACAGGGAAGTACCCCAACTGGTGGTTGTCAGACCGTCTTGAAGTAAGGGTAGAAGAGCTTCGTAAGCAGCATCAGTTTCCCCGTTGTCACCCATGAATAACATTTGATAGGCAGTCCATCCGCCTTTTCCCACAGTATTGAGCCGGTAGGAGGATTTTATTACTTTGTCGGCATATTCTTTTGCTTTTTGCCATTGGGCCGTTCCTGTATAAATTTCCGAATTCAAGTACAGGCGTGAGAGCAACAGCCAGCAGGCAGCTTTGTCTACACGACCATAACCGGCATCTGTCGATTTTTTTGCTTTTGCTTCGGAAAGGGCCGATTCTATTCCGATCAGTTCCTGTTCAAGCCATTCATACATTTGAGCTCTGGATCTTTGTTCAGGTTTGGTCATTGGTTCCAATGTAAAGGGTATGTTTCCCCAACCATCCATCAGTAAGAAGTAGTGTAGGGCACGTACAAAGCGGATTTCGGCAGACATGGTGGCATCTGTATCTCCAGCCATAGCCAGATATTGGTTACAATAGGTGATGCCGGTAGTCAGACGGGCATAGAACCCGTTTAACATAGGATGGGAAGCATTGTAAGTATTGTAGCAGAAACTGGCTACACCTTCATCTCCCCAGCCGCAGATAGCTTCATCAGTGGTCAGTTCGTTGGAATTGAACAATTGGCGGATAAAGCCTGTCGTACCACCATCCAAACCGTCAATATCACAGTCACCGTTAGCACCACCGTTTCCGGCTAATGCCATATTGGCGTAGCACTTGTTGAACAATCCGTTTAAATCAACATTGGTATCGATGTTCGGATCGATAGGATCTACATCTAAGTCTCCGATACATGAGGTTGCCCCCAAAGCCAACATCATGAATGTGGCAGGAACGATATTCTTTATGTATTTTTTCATATACTGCATAATTTTGCGAATTAGAAATTCAGGTTAAGACCAATAATAAATGAGATAGGACGCGGATAGAGATTGTTATCGAATCCGTTATTGATTTCGGGGTCGATGCCATCATAGTTTGAAATGGTGAAAACATTCGATACGGTTCCATATACGCGTCCATTCAAACCGCGATAGCTTCCGTTCTTGAAGAGATTGGAAAAGCTGTATCCTAAAGTGATGTTGTCACACTTCAAGAATGAGGCGTTACGCACCCAGTAGTCCGAAGCTTTGGCGGTAATTTCGTAAGTTTGCCAATTTCTGGCTACAGCGTCTACCGGACGGTTAGACAGGTAATTCAAAGAGTTGGACCATACTTCACCAGGATTCATGTTGCTCCATCCGGCGTTGATTCCATCATAAACATAGTTACCTAGACTGGCACGCAGTGAGAATCCGAAGTCCCAATTTTTGTATTCCAGGCGGGAGGAAAGCCCCATAGTTACGTCGGGAGCAGCATTTTTATAAAGGTATTTGTCATTTTCGGTAATTTTACCGTCACCGTCCCGGTCTACTACTGCATTTTCTATCGGGTTGCCTTGTGGGTCATATACTTGTTGGTATACATAGAATGAATTAGCTGGATACCCTACTTGATTGTATTGCAGATAAAAACCCGAACCTTGACCTACTTTGATATCGGTATTGGCTACAGGAGCACCACTATCGGATACACCACTTAGATCGGTAATCTCATTCTTATTATAAGTAAGGTTATAATTAATAGTCCATATTAAGTCATTGTTTACAATGGGTTTCCAGTCTAAGGCAAATTCGATGCCTTTATTTTCCAACGAACCGATATTTTGCCATGCTTGATTTCTATAGCCGGCCATGGACGCTAATGGTGCATAGTTCAGCAAATCTTCGGTTTTACGGTAATAAGCATCAATACTGGCTGTCAGCCGTTGATCCATAATACCAAAATCAACCCCAATATTATAGGTAGTAGTGGTTTCCCATTTTAAATCAGGAGTATAGTTGTCCGGGCGGTATAGGGTTCCGTTACCTATCAGTGGATAAAAACCGTTAGTACCTGTGCTTACTGAGTATGTGGGAATCCAGTTATAATTGTTAATTTTTTCTCCTGCCTGTTGACCTGTCATGCCCCAGCCTAAGCGAAGTTTCAAGTCAGATATCCAAGATATGTCTTTTAGGAAGTTTTCTTCTTTTGCTTTCCAAGCTAAGGCTACAGACGGGAACCACGCCCAATGGTCTTTGAAGCGTGAAGTTCCATCATTGCGAACGGTAGCTGTAAGATAGTAACGGTTCATAAGTATGTAGTTGGCACGTCCGAAGAAGGAAACCAAATAACTGTCGGTCTTGTATTGATACGGAGTGTGAGGACGCTCTGTGCCGGCTAATGTGGGGTCATCGTTCGTCATCGGATAACGACCTACGTAGTCACTGTTTGTGCTTTTCCAAAAATGTTGCCATTCGTAACCTCCCATAATATCAAAATGGTGGTTATCATTAAAGTCTTTATAATATTGGGCGTATGCATTCAATGAAAGGTTGCGTTTTAGGATACTTTCACCTCCAACAGAACCATAATACATGGCACTAGGGGAAGCAGTAGATTTATTCTGTGCTTGGCGTCCTTTGGAAACATCGGCACCTAGAGATAAATGAAGGCGAAGGTCTTCAAGACCATGTACTTTATAGTCGATATCGGCACTTCCCACAAAGGCGCGGCTGTGGGCAACTTCTGTGTTAAAAGCAAGCATGGCTAATGGGTTGGCACATTCTGCCGTGCTGTTATAGATGAACGGCCATGTGGAGTCGCCTAATGATGCGG
>ENA-OPJG01000106-OPJG01000106.1-human-gut-metagenome-genome-assembly--contig:-NODE-106-length-19159-cov-4.016489_pt1 | contig 19159 bp, 20 predicted proteins | sample MGYA00241414_ERZ501657 | MGnify/ENA primary metagenome ERZ501657 (study PRJEB25962, sample SAMEA2042296) | human gut metagenome | biome: human gut; feature: human-associated habitat; material: faeces... | reverse complement strand
TTACAAATATAAATTTATCATATATATATATATTTATTGCTTGGTTAGGAATGGCAATTATATTAACAATTGATACAGCTGACATCATTACTGAAAAAAAGAAAAGAGTAAAAGAAATTGAAAAAAACGTAGATGAAAGGAAAAATTTTAAGTAAAATGAAGAAAAAGACTATAATAGTAAATAAAGAAAATTCTAAGACAAGAATAGATGCATATATCCCTAAATTTGAAGGAGATTATACAAGAAATAAAGTTCAAAGATTAATTGATGAAAAAAAAATTACTGTAAATGGAAAAACAATAAAAGCTTCATATAAAGTTTTAGAAAATGATAAAATTGAAATTATAGAAGAAAAACCTATAAAGTCGGATATATTACCACAAGATATACCTTTGAATATAATTTATGAAGATGATGATATTATAATAATTAACAAACCAAAAGGCATGGTTGTACATCCTGCAAATGGAAATTATGAAGGTACTTTGGTTAATGCAGTAATGGCTAAATGTAAAGATTCGCTTTCTGGAATAGGAGGAGAAATAAGGCCAGGAATAGTTCACAGATTAGATAAAGATACGTCAGGTGCAATTATTGTTGCAAAAAATGATAAAGCACATGTTATATTAAGTGAACAGATAAAAAGACATGAGGTAAAGAAAACTTATATTGCATTAGTTAGAGGAATTATAAAAGAAGATGAAGCTACAATAAATATGCCGATTGCACGAAGTACAAAAGATAGAAAAAAAATGGCAGTTGATTCAAAAGGAAAAAATGCAATAACACATTTTAAAGTAATTAAGAGAATAGAAAAATCAAAATTAAAAAACAAATATACATTGTTAAAAATTAATATAGAAACAGGAAGAACTCATCAAATAAGAGTACATTTATCTCATATAGGGTTTCCAATAGTTGGTGATGAAGTGTATTCAAATGGTAAAAATGAATTTGGTATACACGGACAATGTCTACATGCATGGATGCTGGATTTTAAGCATCCAATAACTGGAAAACAGATGCATATAGAAGCAAAATTACCACAATATTTTGAAGAGCTAATTGATTCATTTGATCAATTATAAAATCTAAAAATTTTAATCTGAAGTAATATCAAACAAATTTTTCGAAAGGAGAAAAAAGTTGGACGAAGAAAAAATTACAAATCCAGAACTTGAGGACATTGAGGAAGAAAATTTAGAAAAATCATTAAGACCTCAGACTTTAAAAGAATATATAGGACAAAACAAAGTAAAAGAGAATATGGATATTTATATAAAATCAGCTCAAAAAAGAAATGAACCATTAGATCATTGCCTTTTTTATGGACCACCTGGATTAGGTAAAACAACTATATCATGTATTATAGCAAATGAAATGCATTCAAATATAAAGATAACATCAGGACCGGCTATAGAAAAACCAGGAGATTTAGCTGGAATTTTAACTAGTCTTAAAGAGTTTGACGTCTTATTTATCGATGAAATTCATAGATTAAGTAAAAATGTTGAAGAAATTTTATACCCTGCATTAGAAGACTTTTCATTAGATATTACATTGGGAAAAGGACCTGAGGCAAGATCTATAAGAATTGATTTACCAAAATTTACATTAATTGGAGCAACAACGAAAGCGGGTTCACTTACAACTCCATTAAGAGATAGATTCGGCATAGTACATAGATTAGAACTTTATACGGTTGAAGATTTAACGACCATAGTTGAAAGGTCAAGTAAAATTCTAAAAATAAAAATAGAAAAAGAAGCGGCAATTGAAATTGCAAGAAGATCTAGAGGAACACCAAGAATAGCAAATAGATTACTAAAAAGAGTGCGTGACTATGCTTTGGTATTAGGAGATGGTAGCATTACATTAAAAATTGCAAAACACGCTTTAAACAAACTAGAAATAGATGAATTAGGATTAGATGAAGTAGACAGAAAAATGTTAGAAATGATGATTGTTCAATATAATGGTAGACCAGTTGGAATAGAGGCATTAGCAGCATCAATGGGAGAAGAAATAGATACAATTGAAGACGTATATGAACCATATTTAATGCAAATAGGATTTGTAGCAAGGACACCAAGAGGTAGACAAGTTTTACCTCCGGCTTATAAGCATATGGGATTTGGGTATCAGACAAATTTATTCTAATAATGAAAGGATTTTTAAAATGAAATTATTAATGCATGTATGTTGTGCTCCGTGTAGTGTGTATTGTATAGATAGTTTAAGAAAAGAAGGAATAGAGCCTACTTTATTTTGGTACAATCCAAATATTCATCCATATAAAGAATATGAAACAAGGAGAAATTGTTTAAAAGAATATGCAGATAAGGTTAATATAAAATCTATAATAGAAGATGAATATGGATTAGATGAATTTTGTAAAAATGTTGCAGGTTCATTAAATACAAGATGTGTAGAGTATTGTTATAAAATAAGATTAAAAAAGAGTTTTGAATATGCGAGAGACCATGGGTTTGATGCTGTTACTACAACTCTTTTATATAGTATTTATCAAAAACATGATTTTATAAAATTATATGGCCAAAAATTAGCAAAAGAATATGGAATAGAATTCTTATACAGGGATTTTAGAGTAGGTTTTTGGAAAGGACATGACAAGGCAATACAATTAGGATTATATATGCAGAAATATTGTGGATGCGTGTTTTCAGAGGAGGACAGATATAATAACCGTAATACTACAAAACCTAGTATTCCCAATGGCTACGAGATACCAAGAAAACCTAGAATGCAAGTAAAAAAGATAGAAAATAAAGAAGATTATATTGATTTACTTTTAGAGGCAGATCCTTCAAAAGATATGATACACAAGTATTTGAACGATTCTGATGTATATGCTATTCAAAAAGCAGATGAACTAATTTCTATTGCAGTTATTTTACACATTGATAGAAAAACATTAGAGTTAAAGAACATAGTTACAAAAGAAAATTATAGAAATAGAGGTTATGCAAAAACACTTCTAAAATCATTATGCGGTAATTATAAACAGAAATACGACAGAATGTTGATAGGAACAACAGAGAACAATATTCCTTTCTTTGTTAAGCAGGGATTTGATAAATATGAGAAAACAGTTAAGAATTTCTTTATAGATAATTATAAAGAAGAAATAACAGGTGGAAATTTAACTTGTACAGATTTAATATATTATTCAAAAGATTTAAAGAAAAAAGTTAAAGATAAATAGTAAGTTATTGTTGAGATTGGAGATGTTAATTATGGCTTTTGATTTTAAGAAAGAATATAAAGAGTTTTATATGCCTAAAAATAAACCAAATATTGTAGAAGTTCCTAAAATGAATTATATTGCAGTAAGAGGAACAGGAAATCCAAATGAAGAAAATGGAGAATATCAAAATACAATAGGGCTATTATATGGAATAGCATATACAATAAAAATGAGTTATAAAGGAACTCATAAAATAGATGGATTTTTTGAATATGTTGTTCCACCACTTGAAGGATTTTGGTGGCAAGATGGTATGAATGGAACTATTGATTATAATAATAAAGGTGCAATGCACTTTATATCAATTATTAGATTACCAGACTTTGTAAGTAAATCAGACTTTGATTGGGCTGTTGAAGAAGCAACAAAAAAGAAAAAACAAGATTTTTCAAGAGTTGAGTTTTTAACTTATGATGAAGGTATTTGTGTTCAAAGTATGCACATTGGTAGTTATGATGATGAGCCAACAACAGTTAATTTAATGCACACATTTGCAGAAGAAAACGGATATAAATTAGATATAACAGATAAAAGATTACACCACGAAATATATTTAAGTGATCCAAGAAAATGTGATGTAAGTAAATTAAAAACTGTTATTAGACATCCAATAAAAAAGATATAGGAGTGATGAACAATGGCAACATCAAAAGAATATAAAGATTTTATTTTAGAACAATTAGATTTATTAGATAATATTACTTGCAGGCCTATGATGGGTGGATATTTAATTTATTATAATAATATATTATTTGGTGGTCTTTATGGTGGTGACAATTTTCTTGTAAAGATAGTTAAAAGTAATAAAAAGTATAATATGAAAGAAAAAATACCTTATGATGGATCGAAAAAAACTATGTATCTTGTTGAAGATATAGATAATAAGGAAAGATTAAAGGATATTGTAATAGATACTTGCAAGGGATTACCAAACAAAAAATAGTAATTGTGCGCCCAGAAAAGGGCAAGTAATCTAGTGGGTGGAAATCCCGTCTGGCTAAGGTTTAACCAACCACCAGTAGCGAGTTTTGTGCTTGTAATAGTAATATTATGAGTAAAGCGTAAACAGCGAGGAAGTAGGGTTAAAAGGCGATTCAGCTCCGAAATGTTACCAATTAAAAGGCAGACGTATTAATTACTGCGGAATGCAATATTTGAGTAATCGCAATGGTGAGAATACTCAAACTTTTACGGGGTCATTAGAGCCAATCATACTTTACATAGTGATTACTTAGTCAACTGGGGAGAGCCTAATGTTTCTTGTAGCAATACAAGTATGATAAACAACAATAAAACGGAGAATATCAAAAGAATATTAGGCAGTCGGATGAGTTCGTAGTAGTGAAGAAGTTTCTGTAATGGAAATGGAGCGAAGGGACTTACGTAATAACGGTCTTTCTGAGGAAACATTATCTGTACTCAGGGACAGGAGGAATAATGGAAACGAAATTAGAGAGAATAGCAGACAAATCAAGAAATGAAAAGCGACCAATATTTACATCACTGTACCACCTAATAAATGAAGAATTATTAAAACAATGTCATAAAGAATTAGATGGTAGCAAAGCAGAAGGGATAGACAATGTAAACAAGAAAGAATATGCAGAAAAGCTAGAAGAGAATATTAAAGACTTAGTAATAAGATTAAAGAATAAATCATATAAACCTGCTCCAGCACTTAGAGTATATATACCAAAGGATAATGGTAAAATGCGACCATTAGGAATATCAATATATGAAGATAAAATAGTACAATTAGCATTAAAGAAGATATTAGAAGCAATATATGAACCAAAATTTCAAGATAATATGTATGGTTTTAGAGCAAATAATAGTTGCCATAAAGCAATAAAATTTGTGCATAAAAGTATATCCAATAGGAAAATAAATTACATTGTTGATGCAGATATAAAGGGCTTCTTTGACCATATAAATCACGATTGGATGATAAAATTCATAGAGTACAACATTAAAGACCCAAATATTATAGTGTTAATAAAGAAATATCTAAAAGCAGGTATAATGGATAAAGGAAAATATGTAGCAACAGAAGAAGGTTCAGCACAAGGAAATATAATAAGTCCAGTATTAGCAAATATCTATATGCATTTTGTATTAGTATTATGGTATAAAGAAATAATTGAAAAGAGAGCAGAGGGAGATAATTTTCTAGTAGTATATGCAGATGATTTTATTGCAGGTTTCCAATATAAAAGAGAGGCAGAAGCATATTATGAAGCATTAAAGAAAAGAATGAGTAAATTTGGTTTAGAACTAGAAGAAAGCAAAAGTAGATTATTAGAATTTGGTAGATATGCAGAACAAAATAGAAAATTAAGAGGAGACGGAAAACCAGAAACATTTGACTTTCTAGGATTTACATTTTATTGTAGTAGGACAAGAAAAGGTTTCTTTTGTGTGAAAGTAAAGACAAGCAAAAAGAAATTTAAGCAGAAAATAAAGGCAATGAAAGTATGGTTATACGAAAATAGAGATATAAGAACAAAAGATTTAATGGATAAGCTTAAAATAAAACTTTTAGGACATTATCGCTACTATGGAATTTCACATAATAGTGATATGATAGGAACTTTCAGACACAGAACATTAGAATATTTATTTAAGATATTAAATAGAAGAAGTAATAAAAGAAGCTACAATTGGATAGGCTTCAATGAAATGTTAAAGTATTATAAGCTACCATATCCCAAAATATATTTTAGCTTGTTTGATTAAAAGTGAATGTTATTACGAGGAGCCGTATGCGGGAAAACTGCACGTACGGTTCTGAATAGGGGCTAGTGTCGAGAGGCATTTGTCTACTAAACTGTAGAATTGGAGGAATTTATAATGAAAGAAAATAGTGAAAAAGAAGAACAAAAAGAAAAAGAAGATAATACATATTCTAGAGAAGGAATGTGTTATGGTGTTGCAGCTGGCGCAGTAATTGGAGCAATAGTTATAGCAATTTCCAATGTAACATATTATCTTCCACTATGTGTTTGTACAGGTATGATTATAGGACTTGCTATTGGCTCAAGTATAAAAAAAGATAAAAAGAAAAAGTAATACAAATTACAATTTATAGAGATAATTAACTTAATTTATAAAAAGAAAAAAGAGCTTCATTAATTCTAGACCTCGAATAAATCGAGACCGTTAAAACGAATTAATGAAGCATTTTTTGTTCAAATTGACTGGATCTATGTCAAAAGCATTGGGAATTACGAAGGAATATTAATTATGGATAATACAGAAATACAATTATAAATAATACTATTAACCTAATTGACTCCATATATTTATAACAATGGAGCTAATTAGGTTAATTTTTTAAATTATATTAACGAATTTATATTAACGAAAAAAGTTGAAAAGGCAAAAAAATTCGTAAGAAAAATAGCAAAACTATTAATTATTTGTACGAATTTCTTTGCAAATGCATAAAATTTCGTACAAATAAAATTTAAAAATCTATTTTTTTTAATAAATATCAAATTTTTTGAAAAAATAATAAAAGAATTTATAAGAGCATATTTACAATTGTGCGTAAATATGTTAAAATGTAAGCAAAAGTGTAAAAGGAGAATATCATGGAAGAGAAATTAAAAAAATTCTTAAAAGAACATAATGGTTATATTTCTTCAAAGGAATTTGAACAAATAGGTATTTCTAGAGTTTTAATACCTAATTTTGTTGAAAAAGAAATAATTCGTAAAGTTTCTTATGGGTTATATATTGATAATAACCTTATAGAAGATGAATATTATATTTTGCAAAAAAGAATTTCAAATATTGTTTTTTCTTATAATACAGCCTGCTACCTTTTAGAGTTTAGTGATCGATCTCCATACAAGTTAGATGTAACAACAATAACTGGGAAACATATTAATGATGACTTAAATATTCACTATGTAGCAAAAGATAAATATGATTTAGGTATAACTGAAATTCAAAGTCCTTATGGAAATCCTATAAAAATATATAATGCCGAACGCTGTATTTGCGATATATTAAAGAATCCAGATTCAGTTGATTTAGAGGTTTATAATAAAATCATAAATAATTATTTTAGACAAAGGCATAGAAACTTAATTACATTAGAAAAATATGCTAAAAAGCTAAATGTATATGAAAAATTGCAAAATATTATGGAGGTACTAATATAGTGATAACTTATAAAGAATTAAATATTAAAGCAAAAGAATTAGAGAAAAAAACAGGGTTACAACATTTAGATATATACAGAAGATTTATGTTTGAAAGAATATTGGAAAGGATTTCTGTTTCAAACTATAGTGAAAATTTTATTCTTAAAGGTGGCTTACTACTTTCTGCTATGTTTGGAATTGAAAGTAGAAATACACGAGATATAGATATTTCAATAAAAGGAATTGATGTGTCTAAAGAAAAAATGGTAGAGGTCCTTAATGAAATATTGTCTATAAAACTAGAGGACAATATAAAATTTGAAGTTGTAAACATTACAGATATTAGACAAGATGATGAATATGGTGGAAATAAATATCATATTACTGGTAAATTAGAAAATTTGACTGTTCCTTTAGAAATTGACATTTCTACTGGAGATGAGATTATTCCTCGTCAATTAAAATTCGATTATTATTCGCTATTTGAAGATAAAACTATACATATTGATTCTTATAATATTGAAACCATATTATCGGAAAAAATTGAAACTGTATTAAGAAGAACATTATATAATGGAAGAATGAAAGATTTTTATGATATATACATATTTTTAACTAAATTCAAAAATGATATAAATATTTCTGACTTTAAAAAAGCATTTAATAATACTCTAACAAATAGAAATGCATTAGATTATTTAAAAGATTATAATCAAATATTTGATGAAATGTTAGAATATGAAACATTAAAAAATACTTGGAATAAATATTCAAATAAAAATAAATATGCTGAAAATATAGAATTTGATGAAATAATAAAAGTACTAAGAAATTTTATTAAGGATTTAGGATATTGATTGTAAAGGAGTAAATATTATGACTGAAAAGGAACAAAAACAAGCAGCAAAACAATTTGCAGAGTTTTGGAAAGATAAAGGTTATGAAAAAGGTCAATCTCAAACATTTTGGCTACAATTATTAAGTCAAGTGTATGGAATAGAAAGACCTGAACAATTTATAGAATTTGAAGACCAAGTCCATATAGATAAAAATACTGGATTTATAGATGGATATATTCCTACAACTAAAGTATTAATTGAACAAAAAAGCATAGATAAAGATTTAAGAAAAGGAATAAGACAATCAGATGGTTCACTTTTAAATCCTTTTCAACAAGCTAAAAAATACATAGCTGAATTACCATTATCAAAACATCCTAAATGGGTAATAACATGTAATTTTAAATCTTTCTTAATATACAACATGGAAAACCCAAATGGAGAGCCTGAAGAAATATTTTTAAAAGATTTAGAGAAAGAATATTATAGATTACAATTTATCGTTGATAAGGAAAATGAAAACTTAAAGAAAGAAATGGAAATATCTATTCAAGCAGGAGAATTAGTTGGAAAAATATATGATGAAATATTGCCATTATACAAAAATCCTGAAAATGTAGAATCTCTTAAAAGCTTAAATATGCTTTGTGTAAGGTTAGTATTTTGTTTATATGCAGAAGATGCAGGATTATTTGGAAAACATCAAATGTTTCATGACTATTTAAATAAGTTTGAAACAAAAGATTTAAGAAGAGCTTTAATAGATTTATTTAAAGTATTAGACCAAAAACCTGAAGAAAGAGATCCATATCTAGATGAAGAATTAGCAAGTTTTCCTTATGTTAATGGTGGATTATTTGCAGATGAAGATATTGAAATTCCTAACTTAAATGATAAAGTAAAAGAATTATTACTAACTAAAGCAAGTGAAGATTTCGATTGGAGTGATATTAGTCCTACAATATTTGGAGCTGTTTTTGAAAGTACATTAAATCCAGAAACAAGAAGAAGTGGAGGAATGCATTATACATCTATTGAAAACATTCATAAAGTAATCGATCCATTATTTTTGAATGATTTAAAAGCTGAATTAGATGAAATACTTTCTTTAAAAGTTTTAAAAACTAAAAAAGAGAAAATATATGCTTTTCAAGATAAAATATCAAAATTAAAATTCCTTGATCCAGCATGTGGTTCAGGTAATTTCTTAACAGAAACATATTTGTCTTTAAGAAGATTGGAAAATAAAGGATTAGATGCTTTACAAGGTGGACAAATAGGATTTGGAGATGCAAGTATTAATCCAATTAAAGTTTCAATAGGACAATTTTATGGAATAGAGATAAATGACTTCGCAGTAACTGTTGCAAAAACAGCATTATGGATTGCAGAAAGTCAAATGATGCATGAAACAGAAGAAATATTACATATGAATTTAGATTTTTTGCCTTTAAAGAGTTATACGAATATAATTGAAGGTAATGCTTTGAGAATTGATTGGAATGATGTTGTTGATAAAAATGAATTGAATTATATAATGGGAAATCCACCGTTTGTTGGGTCAAAGTATTCTGCACAAGGACAAAAAGAAGATATGGACTATGTATTTAGAAACGATAATAATTCAAAATATAGAACTTTAGATTATGTTTCTTGCTGGTATATTTTGGCGGGAGACTATATAAAAAATACAAGAATTAGATGCGCTTTTGTATCTACAAATAGTATATGTCAAGGAGAACAAACAGAAATATTGTGGAAAATAATGACAAAATATAATGTTAGAATAATATTTGCACATAAAACTTTTAGATGGGATAGTGAAGCTTCGCTAAAAGCTCATGTTCACTGTATTATCATAGGATTTGATAGTGGAAATGATAATATTGAGAAATACATTTATGAAGATGGACGAGTTTGTAAAGCTAAGAATATTAATGCATATCTTGTTGATGCAGATAACATATTTATTGAAAGTAGAAATAAACCTTTTGATGATAGAAAAAAGATGGTGGCACCTAATAAACCATGTGACTATAATAATTTAAAAATAGAGAAAGACGAATATAATGAATTTATTAAAAAATGCCCACAATCGAAGAAATGGATTAAAAAAATGGTTGGAGCTCAAGAATTTATTAATAACAAGGATAGATATTGCTTATGGTTGGTTGGATGTGAACCAACTGAATTAAGAAAGATGCCTCTAGTATTAGATAGAGTAAATAAATGTAGAGAAGATAGAATAAGGGCAAATACTGCTGAATCTTTAAGGCTAGCAGAAACTCCAACATTATTTAGGGAACAAATTAATCCTGATAGATACCTTTTAATTCCTTGTGTTTCATCAGAGAGAAGAAAGTATATTCCTATAGGTTTTTTAAATAAAGATACTATTCCTGTAATGGGAACATTGATTATTCCAGATGCAAAAATATATGATTTTGGAATACTAACATCAAATGTACATATGGCATGGATGAGAGCTGTCGCTGGTAGATTAAAATCTGATTATAGATATTCAAAAGATATAGTTTATAATAATTTTCCATTACCTAAACCTACAGAAATACAAAAAGAAAAAATTGAAAAGACAGCAAAAATGATTTTAGAAGTTAGAAATAAATATACTAATAGTTCCCTTGCAGATTTATATGATGAATTGACAATGCCATCAGATTTAAGAAAATCACATCAGGAAAATGATAAAGCAGTCATGGAAGCCTATGGTTTTGACTGGAGAAATATGACGGAATCAGATTGTGTAGCAGAACTTATGAAAATGTATCAAAAATTGCTAAAAGGAGGAAATGATGTTTAATATCTATTATATAAATTATGCAAAAGCATATGAAATAGCTATGCTACAAAATAATAAGATAAAAACAGGGCAAACAAAAGAAAGTAATACAGATTTACAGTTGGAAGGAGAAGGAAATATAGGAACAAAAGACTTAAAAAAGATACCACTCATAGGAAATGCAATTCCCAATTTTTCCTTTGATGCAAGTGCAGAGGGAAACAAATCGTGGAAGGTTATTGACACAGTAAATGTAGTTAGTACCAAATCTACAATTTTAAAAGATATATATACTCACGCAAAAATAACTGGAAATTTAAATAATTGTAAGATAGGTCAATTGATAAAACTTAATAATATTTCACTGACTACAATGAATGCAAGTGATATATTGGCAGTAAAAACTATTCAAAGTGGCATATTCAATAAAGTAGCGATAGAGGGATTAGGCGATGTAAATATTACTTCTGTATTTGAAGTTCTACTTAAGGATTCTTCATATATTTTTAGTGGGAAAAATAAAAGCAATCACAATCAAGATATAATAATTAAGATTCCAATGCTAACTGAAAATGAATTAGAAAGTCAATATAGCATATCTGATTTAGAAATAGGAGAAATCTCTGTAATTGGAATATATAAGGGGAAATATAGATATTCAGAAATATACAAAAAATTAAGCAAATTATCATTATATGCTCAAGAGCAAAGTAATCAAGAACAAAATGTAGAATATGAAACTGATGAGAATGATAAAGATGAAGTTATTAAAAACAAAGAATATCATTATATTGATATTATAGCTATTGTACAAGATATAGATTTTTAGTAAGGATGGTAAAAATGTCGGATTTTATTATTTACGAATATGATAAGAAAAATAGAAAGGAAATCAAGAAAAAATTAAAAGAAAAGAATGCAACAATTATTAATTTATTAACAACTAAAGAAAATTATCAATTTGAAGAAAATAAAGACTATTATATAGATGCTTCAAGCTTATTTAATTATGACAGAATTGATATTTCTATTGGGATACTAGAAAAAATTTTGCAAATTTTAGAAGATAAACCATTAGAAAAAATTAAGTTTATAGTAGAAAAAGAATATTCACGTACGATAAAAGATAATTTATATTATTTAATTGAAAAAATAAGTTCATTAGAAAAAATATTAAATATAGAAATAGAAACAAATAAATCAGTAGTAGAAATTGATGAAACGGAGTTTAATTCTTTGAGTAAAGAATTAAATACCAGAATATATGGAAATGAAAATTTTAGAAGAAGATTAATTGAAGAAATAAAAAACTTTAGAGTGTTCAATAAGATAAATATGCAACCAGTTTTATCTGTATTTGTTTTTGGAAATCCTGGTATTGGGAAAACAGAAACAGCAAGAGTTATACATAATAAGCTATATGGAAAAGAAGATATTATAAAACTTAATTTTGAGAACTATTCAGATGAACATGCTTTAAGTAGCTTAATTGGTAGTCCAAGAGGGTATATAGGTAGTGAGCATGGAGAACTTTCTGAAAAGATTTCAAAAAGTCAGTCAAAAATAATTATTATAGATGAATTTGAGAAAGCTAGTAAACCAATTTTTAATTTCTTTTTACAATTATTAGAAGAAGGAAAATTTACTGATTCATTAGGAAGAGAATATAATCTAAATCAATATATAATATATTTTACATCTAATATTAAATCAGATAAATTGAAGGAAAAAATTTCTCCAGAATTATTTTCTAGATTCAATTTGATATACAAGATGACTGATATCTCTTTAGATGACAAGAAAAAATATGTGTCAGATAGAGTAGATTATATTAATAAATTATTAAATAATAAAAAAATAGTTATAGCAAAAGAAAAAATTGATGAAATTAAAAATATTGACGTAGCTCAATTTAACGATTTGAGAAAAATAAATACTACAATAAGAAAATTAATAGGCAAAGAAGTTTATGATAAACTTAATTCTAAATAAAAGGCGGGAGACGCCTTTTATTTAGAATTATCAAAACATTTCACAATAAGTTGCACTCCATCACAAAATCCATTCCTATAATACTTCTCATTCCAATAAGAAATATAATCCATCAAATTATCATCAAGTTGATTAAATTGTTTTTGAATAAATTTTCTATTTTGTTTTGGAACACTATTCAAAATTTTTTCACAAATCTCATCAAAATAAATCATATGTTTTTTATCTTCTTTTGTCATGTATGCAAATTCAGTTTGGTCTCTAAATTCCAACCAATCTTTTAATATATCATCATTTACTTCTCTAAAATTATTCATATCAAAATCTCCTCAAATTATATTTTTTAAAAAAGGGTTTGGGATTTAATCCCATTGCATAGAATTTGAAAGGACCGAAAATTTCGAGTCCCCAAATTCAGTGCTTGCTAATACAAGAAATCACTTTTTTATAAACAAAATATCCCCTCATTTAGTACAATTTCTTCAGCTCTATTTTTAATATTATTCATTTTTTGAGTCCAAGATAAAGGTTCTTTTTCGTCAGGACATACACTCACATTTTCCTTTTTAGCAAGTTCTTTAATTAAATTATTAACCTTTATATTAGCTTCTTTATCTACTTCAATTAGGTGTTTATTAAGTTCATTTTTTAAACATAATTCGCAATATAATCCTCGCTTATGATTCTTTAAAAAGTTTAATCTTAAGTATCCATATTTACCAATTTGATAATTGTTAGTTTCTTTTTTAATAACTAAATCAGGGATTAAATAATCACCTTCTTGATGATAAGTTATTTTAAAATTTGAATTCTTCATAAATTTTCACATACCTTTCTTTTAATCTTTATTTGTATACAAACTATCCCAATCATAACCAGACCAATCTCGTTGTTCGAAATTTGCAGAAGATTTTTTCTTATTTTCATAGTTTAATATATTATTCTTATTTGCATCTGATTTTCGGACATCAGGAGTACCGAAATTAGAATCTCCAGATGACTGATTTTCAGATGTCGCTTTTATAAATTCTCCACTTATTTCTGCAAATGTTTTTCCAACATAAATTTTATTAGGTCTATTTCGACCTTGAAATTTTTCTTTAATTAAATTGGCGTTTTCAAGTTGTTTAAATGCAGAAGCTATAGCAGACTTACCGACATGTAATTTCTCTTGTAATCCGATTCTCGTAAAAATTACATACATATTTCCTTCTTCATCACAATATTTATTGTTTTTGGAAATTTTCTCATCATTTGCATTACTATATGCAAGTGATAATCTATCACATAAAAGCGAATATAATAGAATAGCAGTGGGAGATAGTTTGCTGTATTCTTTGCTTTCACAAAGTTCTTTATTTACACGATAAAATTTTACTTTATTATAGTTTTCGTTAAATTTATGAGGTACAAAATTTAACATGCGTTCCTCCTAACCCAGTCTGGATAAGAGATAGAAGTTTTAAAAAATTTTGGAAATTTTTTGGAAATTTTTTTAGATAAAAAATTAATTTTGGAAATTTAACTTGGAAATTTTTTCGGTATTTTTCCGTATTTTATAGAATTTGATAAAATTTAAAGCACATGCCGTATTCCTACAGACATGTGCTTTTTCACATTTTGGACTTTTTTGAAATTTTCTAGAATTTCTTGAAAAATCCTTTAAATTGGTCGAGGCGAAAACATTACTAAAAATGCTATATTCCTCTAAATATCAACTTTCATCCTATTCATTTTATTATTGCGGAGCAAATTTGCGGAATATTAAGTACTTTATAAGCCTTAAAATTCCAACAAATTCGCTGCAATTTTATCTTCTGTTTTAAGCTTTTAAATAATATTCGTTAAATAAATTGTGTTCTTTCATATAATTAACAAAGTTTTCGTTCTCTGAGTCAATGAAATGGCGGTCAACATCAATATAATATTTGTTAGTTATCTGAATGTCTGCATGACCTAATATCTTTTGTAAAACAATCGGTGGCATTTTAGCTTCAGCACATCTCGTTGCAAATGTTCCTCTTAACATGTGAGTATGAACTTGAGTTTTAGTTTTTCCGTCAAGATCCACATACAAATAAATATCTAACTTAAATGCAATTCTCTTTATAGCTGAATTTATTGTACCTTCTGCATAAAATCCTCCAGTAGTGTTTTCTGGGTTGTAGAATAGTAAATTGAACTTATTCTTTTTAACACGAGCTAAACATTCATTAAGATATTTTAAAGCAATATCACTTAAATGAATAGTTCTTCTACCTGTAGGAGTTTTTGTATCTAATCCAATACAGTCTTTACCATCTTCATCTTTAGTAATTGTTTTAGAAATAGTAATAGTTTTATTTTCTAAATCAATATCTTTCTTATAATCCAAAGATAAAGCTTCTCCAATTCTCATACCAGTTGTAAGCAATAGTAAAAATAAATTCTTGTGTTTACAATTATAGATAGGTGTAGTTTCAAGATAATCTACAAGTTGTCGTTCTTTATCTAGTGTAAGTGCAATTACATTAGGAACTACTTTAATTACCTTAGTTTTAGGCTTTTCAATTGCATTATAGCCACTCATAAAATTATCTCTAATTAAATTTTGGCTATAAGCATAGTCGAAAGCTCTTTTTATAATTCTAAACCTTTCTTTAATTGTAGTTGGAGAATATTTAGCAAGCTCATTAAAATAGTCAATAATTTCCATTCTACTTACTTTGTTAATAGGTTTTGTTGTAAAAGATTCCTTTTCAATCATTTTTAAGTTTGTATTGTTTTTGCTATGAGTATTGCTGTTTATTTTATGAAGCTTATAATCTTCCATATAAAGTGTTTTAGCAATATCCATAATAGATAAATTGGTTTTACTAATTATTCTTGGTCCACCATTTTTATCAATATTAAGTTTTGCCTCTAATGCTAAATTTAATGCTTCTTCTTCGGTGTCTGCAACAAATGTCTTTTTTAACTCTTTTCCTGTTATCGTATCTCTACCTAGAATAACTGTAGCTTTACTTGTTTGAGAAAAATAAAACAAATTACATCCACTATTTTTACAAATATGCATTCTTTCCAAACTATTGGCTAATTGATAAGGTTTGCTTTTACATATATTACAATTTTCACATACACTTTTATCAACATTCTTTTTAGGTCGAATTGAAGGGTATGTGCCATAAGTTATTCCATTAATTTTACTCATTTTAAAAATCCTTTCTATGATAAAATTAAAGGAAAACTATTGCTATATTGTGATTTTATGTTATAATTATACTAGATTAAGAAACATATAGCAAGGTCTTCCTTGTAATTTTATTTAAATAGTAAAATAGTTTCTCTTGAAGGTTTAAATGTCGCTTATTTAAATCTTCTTTTTATTTTATTCATTTGTTTGTGTATTCTTAAAATACTCTTTAAAAGATTCCTCCATAACAAGCCAAGACTTGCCAATTTTCTTTGCTGGAAAATCTTTTTTATGGAATAGCTCTAAACAAGTTTGATTACCTATCTTTAGTGCTTGTCTAATATCTTTTGTTTCTAAAAATATTGTTCCATTAAGTGTTTTCATAAGCAGTTCTCCTTTCGTTTAGTGTAAGTAATTAATATCTAAAAGATAGATACTTTATCTTTCATTGGAATTTCACCACTCCGCAATTCTGCCGAGTTACCCTCATTGCGTGCGACGGCTCGTCAGTCGATTACTCTGACTTCAACGCTCAAGCTGTGACTAGGTAAAAGTTTCATTAAATGTAGTAAAAAATGTTATATGATGTTCCTAAAATCTAGAACATATTTGTAAATGTTCAAAAGATTTGTACAATTCTCTTGACTATCATCAATAAAAAGTTTATAATTGATAGTGAGAAAAGACAACCGCACTTTTAAAGTTACTCACATTATATATTGATATTTGTAAAATGTCAACAAATTTTCAAAATATTTTTAATTTTCTCACAAGATAGGAAGTGATAATTATGAAATTATTAAATATGGCTGTTCCAAAGGATAGTATTTCAATGATTTTAGATCCAGCTGGAGATGTTGAAAATTATAATACTACAATATTTTTACATAAATCAAAAATAGAATTAGCAGAAGAAGATAATGAATTTTCAAAACATATAGTATTGGATTTAGACAAAAAAAATAAAAATGAAAAAATAATGAAATTTATGTGTAATCAAAAATATGGCACTTTTTTATTAGATTTTTTAAATGCAGACTTTTCAAATGCTGAAAGTGCATATAATTCATTTTTTGTTTATTATGGAATTGAAGGTATTGGAAGTTTATATGATATAAAAATGAAATATCCAATTGAGTATTCTACAAGATATGTATCAACTAAGAAATTTCTAGACTTCTATTATAAAGTATATGAACTTGTCAGTATGGATTATATAAAATACCAACAAGATTTAAGAAAAACCATAGATTTTGTTTTTGATTTACATGAACATAAAAGTACAAAAAATATAGATAAATATTCAAAATTCATGGCATATTCTTCAGCTATTAATTTAATTGGGCAATTTACTGGACGAATAGAACTGGGAATGGTTAGAAGCTTAGATAAAGAATTACCTAATGAAATGAGCGTTAATCAATTAGAAAAACTTGCTTTAGATATTGCAAATAAAAAGATTCGTAATAGTGTAGTATATGTTTACCAGAGTAAATCGTTTTTAAATCTAACATATGTTGCATTAAATGATTTAATACAAAACACAAAAAGAAATATAAGTGTATGTCAAAATTGTGGAAGATACTATCTTCAATATTCTGGAAAAGAAATATATTGTGAACTTCCAAATCAAGATGGAAGCCCAACTTGTAAATCATATGCTTCAAGAAAAGCTTATGATATAAAAATAGTAGAAGATTCTGCCGAACTTGCGTATAAAAGAGAATATCAAAGAAGAATGACAAAAGTGTATCGTGCAAGTGAAGTTGTAAAGCCAGTTATGAGAATAGAATTCAATTCATGGAAAGATAAAGCAAGAAAACAATTAAAATTATATAGAGAGAAAAAAATAACAGCCGATGAATTGTGTAAATGGCTAGAAGAAAATAAATAATTTTGAAAAAGTAGTATAAAAACTGAATTTTATATGTTATAATATATAGTAGTAAAATTTGAAAGGAGATCTAATTATGACTGTTAGAAATCAAGAATTATATAATATTATAGAAACTCTACCTGAAGAACTTTCAAACAAGGTTTTAGAATATATTGATTTTCTTAAATATGCTGATATTACAAATAGAGCACCTGAAAATCTTATTATAAAAGATAAAAAAGATTTAAGAAAAAAATTAGAAGAGGGAATTAAAGATTCAGAAAATGGGAATGTTTGCTCTATTGATGAAGCATTTACCGAAATTGAATCTGCATTAGCACAATAATTTTAGGAGGTTCAAATGGCTGAGAAATATAAAGTTGAACTATCTATAAAGGCAAAAGACGATATTAAAAGTATTGTTTTATATATAAAAAACGTACTAAAAGAGCCTTCTATTGCAAGTAGATATGCTAAAACCATAAGAAATGAAATTCAAACATTGGAGTATTCTCCACAAAAATTTGCAATTATAGATGATGATACTATAAGAGATTTAAAAATTAGAAAATTAAATATAAAAAATCATATTGCTTTCTATAGAGTAAATGAAAATAAAAAAATTGTAAATATTGATAGAGTATTATATAGCTCGTCTGATTGGATAAATAAACTATACTAATCGTGAAATTTGCAATTTTACATAAAATGTGCTATAATTAAGGTATAAGTGGGAATTCGCCCACTGAACACTCGCAAGAGTGAAGTACATTGAAAACCGTATAACGTATAAACAGGAGGTATTATTATGGCTAACATTATGCAGGCATACGCAAAGTACAAGGACAATCAGAATCGGAAGATTGCTGAATTTAAGGAACTTATTTCAAAAGTGATTGAAGAGTTTATGAACGCAACTGAGAAGTTTTCTGAAAGAGATGATTTGACAGAGTTATTTATCGAATGGAATTATAGTCTCAATGATGATCCGAACATCTTTATAAGAGAAAACGAAAATGGAACGATGAAAATCTGGGAGCAAGTTACTGAACAGCTACTT
>ENA-OPJG01000103-OPJG01000103.1-human-gut-metagenome-genome-assembly--contig:-NODE-103-length-19437-cov-1.897689_pt1 | contig 19437 bp, 10 predicted proteins | sample MGYA00241414_ERZ501657 | MGnify/ENA primary metagenome ERZ501657 (study PRJEB25962, sample SAMEA2042296) | human gut metagenome | biome: human gut; feature: human-associated habitat; material: faeces... | reverse complement strand
AACTACAAGCGGTTTTTTACCGACAATGTGCTGAATACACGGGAATCCAACCTGAAGATTGTACTCGCCATCATGCTGGGTATTTTTATGGGTATTGTTCCATTATGGGGTTATCAGATGCTGATCACCCTCTTTCTTGCGCATCTGTTCAGACTGAATAAAGTGATTGCCCTTGTCGCCGCCAATGTCAGTATTCCACCCATGATTCCCCTATTGCTGTATGGCAGTTACCGGACAGGCTGCATGGTACTGGGTAATCCTCCCGATTTGCACCTCGGAGACCTTTCTCTTGAAAATGTCAAATCAGTTTTAGAGCAATATTTAATAGGAAGCATTATCTTTGCAATGGCTTGCAGTCTGCTGTCGGGAGTAATCTCCACCGCGTTGCTGGCCATATGTAGGAGAAAAAACGGATATGACTAAATTCTTTGTTGGATTATATAACTATTTTGAAAGGCATAAAGTCTTGTTTTACCTGTCCCTCAGCGTATGCATTCTCTTTATGGCCCTTTTTGCCGCCCAAGTCAGATTCGAGGAAAACGTAACCAGTTTCTTTCCGGATACCAAGGACTCCCAAAACTCCATCAACGTATTTGAAAATCTGAAGATAAAGGATAAGATTATAATCATGCTGTCCGGCAAGGACGGCATGGCGGATGCGGATTCCTTGATTGAAGCTGCCGAAACAATAAAACAGGATTTACAACAACAAGCGGAAGGAACCCTGATTAAAGAGATCTTCTCGAAAGTCGACGAAAACCTGATCAACAGTGCCGGAGATTTTGTTTACGACAATCTACCCTTGTTCCTTTCCGACGAGGACTACCAACGGCTGGATACCTTGCTTACCGACGAAAACATAGCCGCCCTGATGCAGAAAAACTATTCCAACCTGATATCTCCGGCAGGATTCGCCTTGAAGGACTACCTTATGCGAGACCCGTTGGGGCTAGGCAGCCAGACGCTGAAACACCTGCAAGACTTCCAGTTGGAATCCAATTACGAACTGATTAATGAACATATTTTCTCACAGGACGGCTCCACCCTGCTGATGTTCATCACTCCGGTATTCAACACCGGAAGCACGGGCAAAAATGACAAACTCATCCGGCTGATTGAAGATGAACTGCAAAAAGCGGAAAAGGAACACCCCCAATTGGTTGCCGAATATTTCGGAGGTCCTTCCGTAGGAGTGTACAATGCACGACAGATAAAGAAAGATACGCTTGTCACTTCTTCCATCGCACTGATTATCATTATTGTCTTCATATCTCTGGTATTCAAGCATAAGAAATCCATTCCGCTTATCATCACCCCGGTGCTGTTCGGAGCTCTATTCGCCTTATGCCTTATCTACTTTATCAAAGGCGGCATTTCAGCCATTGCCGTAGGTGCGGGTTCCGCCGTAATGGGCATTGCCTTAAGCTACTCCATACACATGCTGGCGCATCAGAATCATGTATCATCGGTGCAACAATTAATCAGAGAAATCGCCTATCCGCTTACCGTAGGCAGTTTTACTACCATCGGCGCCTTTTTCGGCCTCATCTTTACCAGTTCTAATCTGTTACGGGATTTTGGTCTGTTCGCCTCGCTTGCCTTGATAGGAACCACCTTGTTTTGTCTGGTCTATCTGCCGCATTTTCTGAAAGGACAGGCGCATGTAAAACAAGGGGCGGTACTACGCTTTATCGAGAAACTGAACGCTTATCCATACGAAAAGAACAAAGGACTGGTAGGTTTCATCCTTATTCTGACCTTAGTATGTATCTTCACTTCGCAGAACGTGCGTTTCAACGAGGATATGATGAGTCTGAACTATGAGCCTGCCCACTTGAAACAAGCGGAAAACAAGCTGACCGAACTCTTTGACAAGCAAGAAAAGACCGTTCTCTTTGTCAGTACAGGCAAAGATATGGGAGATGCCACGGGACAATACGCCGAAACAAACCGGCTGCTCTCCCAATTGAAAGAAGAGGGAAAAATAAAAGATTATGCCTCTGCCGGACAGTTTTTGATACCGGAAGAGGTGCAGGAAGTACGGTTGAAACAATGGCACAACTACTGGACTCCGGACAAGAAAGCCTGGCTATGCAAAACCATTCGGACAGAAGCTGCCCACTATCATTTCCGTGAACATGCATTCGAGCCGTTTTTCCAATGGCTCGACCGTCCGTTCCAGCCTTTGGACTACCAAAATGAAATCACGACCCAGCTTCTGAACGAATGGCAGACTTCCGCTGATTCCCTGACCATGCTGATTACTCAGGTACGGATGAACGAGGCCGACAAGGAAGCGGTGTACCCCCTTTTCCAACAAAAAGAGAAGGTGGTTATCTTTGACCGTGGTTATTTAGCCAACCAATGGGTATCTGCTGTCAATCAGGATTTTTATCTGATTCTTTATATCTCTTCTTTCCTGATTTTCTTTGCCCTATGGATTTCCTACGGGCGCATAGAACTGACCCTGATGAGTTTCCTGCCGATGCTGGTCAGCTGGATTATCATTGTGGGATTAATGGGCATACTGGGTATTGAGTTCAATATCATCAACATCATTCTGTCCACTTTTATTTTTGGAATCGGGGATGATTTCAGCATTTTCATTATGGACGGATTGCAGAATAAATACCGCACAGGACGGCAGTTGCTGAACTCGCACAAGACAGCCATCTTCTTCTCCGCTTTCACCACCGTGATAGGTATGGGCACATTGGTCTTCGCACGCCATCCGGCATTACAGTCCATTTCCCTCATCTCCATTTTGGGAATGATTGCCGTCGTACTGGTGGCCTACACGCTGCAACCCATCCTTTTCCGATTCTTCATCACAGCCCCTGCTTCCAAAGGATTGCCTCCTTATACATTGACAGGACTGGCAAGAACCGGCTGCTTGTTCCTGCTGTTCTTTATCGGATGCCTGTTCCTACGCTTGCTGATAGCTGTCATGACCTTGCTTCCTATCCGCAAAGCCTATAAGAAACAAGTACTTTGCCAACTGATACATGTCACCTGCAAAGGCCTGATCCATATAGCCACATTTGTACATAAAGAAAAGATAAACCGGACGGGAGAAACGTTTAAAAAGCCTGCCATCCTGATAGCCAATCATCAGTCTTTCATCGACATACTGGTATTGCTGGCACTGACTCCCAAACTGGTCATGATTACCAATCACTGGGTATGGCACTCTCCTTTCTTCGGAGCCATTATCCGCTATGCCGATTTCTATTACGTAGGAGACGGTTATGAGCTTTACGTGGAACGGATGCGCCAAAAAGTGAAGGAAGGATATTCCATCGCCATCTTCCCCGAAGGGACACGTACCTACGATGGAAGAATGAAGCGTTTCCATAAAGGAGCATTCTATCTGTCGGAAAAACTACAACTGGATATTATTCCGGTCATCCTTTACGGTAACTGTAAAATCATAGCGAAAGCACAGCCGTTCAATGTACGGAAAGGCATCATGCTGACAGAGATTCTACCGCGTATCCCAGCCAACGATGCTACGTACGGAACCACTTATCAGGAACGTACCAAAAGCATCTCCGCGCGGATGAAAAAAGAATATGCCCGTATCTGTCGGGAACAAAGCACAACGGACAATCCCGTCTTCTACGAAAATCTGGTACAGAACTATATCTATAAAGGACCGGTGGAGGAATGGTACATACGCATCAAGGTGAAAATGGAAGATAACTACAGGCTATTCAACCAACTGGTTCCTGTCAAAGGACAGATTACAGATATCGGTTGCGGATTCGGACCGCTTTGCTATATGCTTTCCCAGCTTTCCGAGGAACGGGAGATTACAGGGATTGATTATGATGAGGACAAAATAGCAGTGGCGCAACAGGGTTGGCTCCGCACTCCCCACCTGCAATTTGTATGCGCCGACGCATTGGAATATCCTTTACCGGAAAGTGACGTATTCATACTGAATGACGTGCTTCATTATATGAGTTATGAGCATCAACGAACTTTATTACTCAGATGCGTGGAACGGTTGCGTCCGGGAGGGAAGCTGATTGTGCGGGACGGCAATGCCGCCAATACAGGAAAACACCGTCTGACCCGTTTCACCGAACTGCTGTCTACCGGCATTTTCAACTTTAACAAAACGACAGAACAACTGTGTTTCACATCCGAAGAGCAAATAAGTAGTATCGCACAAGCATGTGGGATGCAGCTGGAAATTTTACCTAACGACAGATATACTTCGAATACAATTTATATCTTCCAGAAAAACAAACCGGAGCATGAGTAAGTACGATATCATCATCATAGGCAGCGGACTGGGCGGTCTGGAATGCGGAGCCATCTTAAGCAAAGAGGGCTACCACGTCTGTGTGCTGGAGAAAAACGAATTGTTTGGCGGCTGCTTCCAAACTTACCAACGCGGTGGGCACCGGATGGATACCGGCATTCACTATATCGGTAGTCTGGATGAAGGGCAAATTATGAACCAGTATTTCCGTTATTTCGGAATCATGGACAAGTTATCCATCAAACGGATGAATGAAGAAGTGTTCGACCGGATTTATTATAAAGACGCTATCTATGATTATGCCATGGGATATGAACGTTTTATGGAAACCCTGTGCTGCTCATTCCCTCATGAACGGGGAAACTTGAAAAAATATGTGGCATCCATCCGGTCGGTGGGAAACCTGATCAGCATAGATCACCTGAGAAAAGGCCGCCTGTCCCAAGAAGGCATGGATTTCTTTGCCACCTCAGCAGCCGGGATGATAGCATCCGTTACCACGAACAGGGATTTACAGAATGTACTTGCCGCAACCTCCCTGCTTTATGGCGGGATCAAAAATAAATCTACCTTTTATGAGCACGCCATGATTAACAACTCTTATATGGAGAGCGCCTATCGTTTCACGGAAGGAAGTATGCAAGTCAGTCTGGAATTAATCCATATCATACGTGCCAACGGCGGCACGGTACTGAACCGGAAAGAAGTGACCCGTATCCTTGTCAAGGATGAAGCCATACAAGGAGTAGAAGTGAACCATGAAGAGGTACTGGAAAGTACCTACGTCATATCCAACCTGCATCCGCAACTCACCTTATCCCTGCTGGATAAGAACCATTCCATCAAACCGGCTTTTGTGTCTCGCATCAAATCATTGGAAAACAGCTACGGGATATTCACGCTCAATCTGATGATGAAAAAAGACAGTTGTCCTTATCAAAACTATAATATATACCTGCACGGCAATGAGGATGTATGGTATGACAAAGAGGCACACAAAGGAAATATCCCCAGTTGTATGATTTCCATGCAAGTACCCCACGGAAACAGCAGATTCACAGATGTGGTTTCCATACTGACTCCCATGTATATGGATGAGGTCAGCACATGGACGGATACAACTCCCGAGCACCGTGGAGAGGCATACCGCCAGTTTAAAGAAAAAAAGACGGAACAGATCTTGCAGTTCCTGAGCCGGTTCGGGTTTCACTGGAGTCATTGCATTGAAAAGGTTCATACTACGACTCCGTTGAGCTATCGGGACTATACCGGAACCATAGATGGTTCGGCATACGGCATTGTCAAGAATTACCAATATCCGCAAATCAGTTTTGTGTCTACACGCACCAAACTGAAGAATCTGTTCCTCACAGGGCAGAATCTGAATGTACACGGTGCCTTGGGCGTGACGCTGACAGCCATGCTCACTTGTTCGGAATTTGTAGGTCAGGAATATTTAGCAAAAAAAGTAGGCAATGCATAAGATTTGGAAGAAAACAATAAAGTACGGGGGGATAGCCCTGTTGATTCTGATAGCGACGATCATGATAGGCATGAGTTATCTCTATCTATCTGCCGATATGATGACTCCGCAATTTGCGTCTACCCCTGAAACGGATCGTGTGATACGGAAAGACAGCCTCCGGCAGTATGGCGGAAACTACCTGCGGCACAGTGAGAGCGGACTTTGGGAGCTGAAAGTAAGCGGACCTGCCTACGAAAGGGGCGAAGCCATAGGCAAGCTGACTTCCGATTTGCTTTATTTTCAAGAAAAAGTATTTGTGGACCAGATAAAAGAGATAGTTCCCTCTGAAAGTTATCTTAAATTCCTCCGCTTCTTCATTGTCCTTTTCAACCGGAATCTGGGAAAGAATGTGCCGGAAGAGTTTCGGGATGAGATTTATGGCATCTCACTCTCCTGTACCCACGAATATGATTTTATCGGCACTCCTTACGAGCGTCAGTTGAATTACCACTCCGCCCACGATTTGGGACATGCCATGCAGGACTATATGCTGGTAGGATGCAGTTCCTTTGCCTGTTGGGGTGAAAACAGCGCTGACTCCTCCCTTATCATCGGCCGTAATTTCGATTTCTACATGGGCGATGACTTTGCACGTAACAAACTCGTTTCATTTTACCAGCCCGAAAACGGATATCGTTTCGCATCCGTGGGATGGGCCGGAATGACCGGTGTCCTTTCCGGCATAAATGAGGCAGGGCTTACTGTCACTATCAATGCCGCCAAATCGGATATGCCTGCCGCATCCGCCACCCCTATTTCCATTCTGACAAGGGAAATATTACAATATGCCTCTACCATTGAGGAAGCATACGCTATCGCCCAAAATCGGAAAACATTTGTGTCGGAAGCCATATTAGTCGGTTCGGCTCAAGATGGCAAAGCGGCGATTATAGAGAAATCACCGGAGAAAATAGCTCTTTTCACGGGAAACGGACAACAGATTATCTGTACCAACCATTATCAGTCGGAAACATTCAGCCATGACAAACGCAACCAGGAAAACATAGAAACTTCGGACAGTCCCTACCGCTTTGCCCGTTTGCAGGAGCTGCTGAAAGCAAACATCCCCATAGATGCTTCGAAAGCCGCCTCTATCCTCCGCAACCGGAAAGGAGTGGGAGGAGCGGAACTGGGACTTGCCAATGAGATGGCTATCAATCAATTTATCGCTCATCATTCCGTTATTTTCCAACCGGAGAAAAAGCTGATGTGGGTATCCACCTCTCCCTGGCAATGCGGTAAGTACGTGGCATACGACCTGAACAGGATTTTCAGTGATTCCATCGATTTCAACCATGAAATCTATACCGGAGACCTGACCCTGCCTGCGGACTCCTTCCTGCAACAACAGGAATACCAACAACTGATGGCTTACAAAAGATTGGCTCCTGTACTACGGAAACAGATTAAAAAGAAAGAACGGCTGGACGAACAAACACTGCATGCCTTCCAACATGCCAACCCTCATTTCTTTTATGTGTACGAGTTACTGGGAGATTATTACCATGCCACTGGACAGCAGGACAAAGCCCTGCGCAATTGGAAGAAAGCCCTCTTGCTTCCTATCCCCAAGCGAAGTGAATCAGAACGTATAGAACATAAAATAAACAACTAAGATGAAAAAGAACCCGGAAATACAATTCCGCTCCCCTGAGGAAATCAAAGCCTATCAGGAAAGCCGGCTGGCTGAGGAACTGCTTTATTTGCAGAATCATTCACGATTCTACCAACGTCTGTTCCAAGCACATCATATCGATATACAACAGATAAAAACCATAGAAAGCTTGCAACAGATACCTGTCACAACCAAGACGGACCTGCAACTTCATAATGAAGATTTTATCTGCGTGAGTCGCGATGAAATTATTGACTATGTCACCACTTCGGGAACCTTGGGCGACCCCGTCACTTTCGTATTAACTTCCGAGGACCTTGACCGGCTGGCCTACAACGAATATCTGTCCTTCACCACCACCGGATGCAGCAGACAAGATATACTACAGCTGATGACCACCATCGACAGACGTTTCATGGCAGGCCTCGCCTACTATATGGGAGCCCGTGAGCTGGGCATGGGAGTAGCCCGCGTGGGAAATGGCATTCCAGAACTGCAATGGGACACTATCCGGCGCATCCATCCCACGTGTGGCATGGTAGTTCCTTCTTTCCTCATCAAACTCATTGAATTTGCTGAAAAGAATCATATTGATTACCATCACTGCTCCATGCAGAAATGCGTATGCATAGGCGAAGCACTCCGCAATCCCGATTTCACCCTGAACACACTGGGTAAACGGATACACGAGAAATGGGATTCCCTGCAACTTTACTCCACCTACGCATCTACCGAAATGCAATCCTCGTTTACCGAATGTAATGAATTTCACGGTGGCCACCTCCAGCCGGAACTGATTATCGTAGAGTTTCTGGATGATAACAACCAGCCTGTAAAAGAAGGGGAAGCAGGCGAAGTGACCATCACGACTTTGGGAGTAAGAGGAATGCCGCTGCTCCGTTTCAAGACCGGAGATATCTGTTACCATTATACCGAACCTTGCGCCTGTGGACGTAACACTATCCGTCTCAGCTCCATACTGGGGCGCAAAGGACAAATGATAAAATATAAAGGTACGACCCTTTACCCACCCGCTTTATTCGATATTCTGGATAACATCCCCCATATCAAGAATTACATTGTAGAAGTTTATACCAATGAACTGGGAACGGATGAAATACTGATCCGCATAGGAAGTGAAAACCGCAGTGAAGCTTTTGCTAAAGAAATCAAGGATTTGTTCCGTTCCAAAGTACGGGTGGCTCCGAGTATCAATTTTGAATCGGCAGAGTATATCGCGAAAATACAAATGCCGCCCATGAGTCGAAAAATAGTTAAATTTATTGATTTAAGATAATATTTTTCTACCTTTGGCAGCAACAAAACAACACTTAAAAAAGAACTAATATGAAACAGTTACTCGTTTTATTATTCCTTGTAAGCAGCATGGCTTGCTTCGGACAAAACAAAGACGCATTGAAAGATATCTCTTCTGTGACATTTTATGGCATAGACTTTACCCGTGCCAAAGTGTACGGAGCAAAAGAAGGCCCCATGCAGTTCAAATATACTTTTGATGACATCAACAAGCTTTTCATCACTGAGCCGAAGAAGTATGATATTGGCAAAAGATTGGGTGTCAATGTAGAAGTGACCTCATTAGAGGCAGTAAACGATGCCAACAAGACCATCAATCCCGATGAGATCATGACGACCAACAGCGGATACACCCTGGATGAAAAACAGATAGAAGAAGTCATCAAGACACTTCCTATTCTCTCTCAAGAAGAAAAAACAGGATTGATAATGGTTGCCATGCTTTTAAACAAGGCAGATGCAAGAGCAACCTATCAAATTGTGTTCTTCAACACGAAAACCCGTGAGATACTGTATAGCGCACCGACTAACGGCAAAGCACGCGGTTTCGGACTACGCAATTATTGGGCAGGTTCCGTACACAGCGCCATGAAGAAACTGGACTAACATATAATCCCGGTTCACTGTAGGGATGAAATGTTCCCACCCGATGCCACAAAATCAATGTATCCGGATGAGCTCAATTCACTCCTACAGCTAATAAACCTTTTTAGTCAAGCCCCTACGGTGGCAGAATACTACCAACTATATCCTGATAAGGATAAGTAAACCAAAAACAAGAGCCTTCTCCTTCTTCTGACTCCACACCGATAGTTCCACCCATCTGTTCCACCAGACTCTTACAAATAGACAAGCCAAGTCCCGTACCATGAACAAAACTGTTCAGTTTCACAAAACGGTCAAATACTGTTTTTATCTTATTCCTTGGGATTCCCATTCCTGTATCACGAACATAAAATCGCAGATACCCATCTGTCTGCCTATAATATCCTAACGTTATGCTGCCCGAAAAAGTGAACTTCAAAGCGTTATTAATGAAATTGGAAATGACTTGATTCAAACGATTCTTGTCTGCCCATACATGACATTCGGGCAAGCATTTTTCAAACACCAGCTCCACACCAGCCGGTACTTTCATGCGTAAAGAACGGATAATCTCACCGCAAAGCAAGTTGACATCCGTATCACTCTTGACAAATTCAAAAGCTCCCGACTCCATCTTCGATAAATCAAGAATATCTGAAATAAGCTGAAGAAGCAACTCCGTATTCTCCTGCACAATAGCCATGTACTGCTTGCGGTCCTTCATATCTTCCGTTTCCGTTAAAAGACTGGAAAAGCCCACTATAGCATTCAGCGGAGTGCGGATCTCATGACTCATATTAGCCAGAAAAGCAGATTTCAAACGATCCAGTTCTTCCGCTTTATCCCTTGCCGCTATCAACTTCCGCTCCGTTTCTTTCAGTTCAGTTATGTCATAATTGACACAAACCATATCAATGATCCCATCTTCCGGACGGAAATCGCGTACCATTACATTGACTCTTGTCCACGTATAAGTGCCATCTTCACGTAATATACGTACATCACGCCTCAAATGGCTGGCTTCCCGTATCAATACCTGATCAAAGAAGCGAAGCATCATCCTGCGGTCATCCGGATGAAAATGAGAATGCACTTTGATAATCTCATTCAATGGAGTTCCTTCTTTCTCACCTATATTCCGATACCAGCTATTCACAGCATAGCCATCACATTTCAAGGCATTAAAATGGGCATATCCTACTTTGGCATAGTTACCTATCAACGTGAAAAACTCCTCAAAGTCCTGTATTTTGCTGTATGCATTTGTTGTTTCCGTATTATCAATATTAATCAACAATATATTTATCAGATTACCCAAAGCATCATAAAGTGGAGCGAATTTCGAGATTAAACTAATAGTACCGGTACGAGAAGTAGAATAATAGCCATCCAAACGGTCGAAATCATAATTAAACGACATATCAATAGGTGCTCCTGCTTTCAACTTATCTTTCAGCCCCTGCGGCAGCAAAGGATTATCAAATAAATTCAATCCTATCACATCCTCCTTATGCCGGAGACCGAAGATTTCCATCTCCTTCTCATTCAAATCTGTCATAAACCCATCCTTATCATACAACTCGATACCAGCAGGAAGATTTTTATAAATATTCTGCAAATAAGCTTTTTCCAGCCGGGCTTCAGATTCAGAACGTCTCAATTCCATACAAATGCTGATAATATTACCCAAAGACACAAACCATTGATAATCCTCATTACACCAGTTCCGATGCTCACGCACCATATCCACCCCTATATACCCCCACACTCCGTCTTTTGAGTTCAAAGGCACCACCATAGTAGATTTCACTCCATATTCCTCTAATCTACGCTTATCCGCCCTGGCTGAATCAGGAAGCAAATTTAATGTAAAAAGAATGATAGGATTACCAGCCAATATCTGTCCTGTCCACCAAGAGGCATAATCAATAGAAGATTCCGATAATAAAACCTTGCGTTCTTTTATACCCTCCACTGCTATTTCATAGGTACAGACTTCCGTATGCAATTTCCTGTCAAATTCAAGAATATAAGTACGATCTGCTTGAAATTGGCGCAATACCTCCTTTAAAATCTTATTGATAACCAAGGTAATATCATCAGAATGTAAAAAATCAAGCAATGACTTGGAAATACCGTTCAAACGAGATAATAAAGAATTCAACCGGTCTACTGTCTGCTCCTGCATATTCATCCGTTGCCGGGAAATACATTGCAACATACCCATGACGCGGACATGACCTTCTTTGGTAATACGCTTCTCACCGACCTTGGTACTAACCCACATCATCCCATATTTGGAATGTATCGGAAAAACCTGCTCATAAATCTCCATCATCCGGAAAGAGCGAAATTCCTCCAAAATACGTTCCCGATAATTCTCACAAATCAGATTAGCGAAATCTTTAGCAGAAATCTTATTCCCTTCTATTCCTAACAAATCGGCTACAAACTCAGAACAATAGTAGACTCCTTCATCAAAATCCACCTCCCACCATCCTATGCGCGCCATTGATACAAGCTGCTGCAACCTTGCATCATTTTCTTGAATCTTCCCCATATTTACACTACCCTTGAATTTTATGTGCCAAGATAATCATTATATTTCAATACGAAGTGATTAAACATGAAAAATAAAGACCAACAACAAATAATCAAAGCCTGAAATCTATTTTTAACTCTGTTCATTTGCAAATGAACAGCAAACTGTGTATTTTCGTAAAGGAACTACATTACAAACCCTGCAAATTCATATGACTATGAAACGTAATATCCTATTATTAATGATTTTGACGGTAATATCCCTAGGAGCATCCGGACAAAAATATACGATTTATGTAGATGACTTCGACAGTGAAATCAAAATACCCAATAGGGCGATCAACCTGATTCGTCTCGCATTTATCGACGGTATCCGTAACACCAACCGTATCAATGTAGTGGACGCCGTTTCGGCTGGCAGTGATCTCAGTCTGAGTCCGCTGGAAGATGCACGCCGCTTCAGAGCAGAGTACCTGTTAAAAGGAAACCTGATACAAAGAGAAGCAACCGATGACGGAAGCTCCCACAGACGTTACCACAGCCGTGAGAACAGTTATAAAGAGAAATTCACCCTGCGCCTTGATTTAATACGGACCAGTGACGGAGTAACTATCAGCACACGCAATTATGAAGAAACAGGCTCAGCATCCGGTAAAGATGCCACCCAATATAGCGCTTTAGAGAATTCATTAATCAATGTGCCATACGAAATGGGACTTTTTGTTGAAAATCACTTCAAAGTATACGGTTCAATACTGAAAGTAGTATCTACCAAAAGAGACAAGGCAAAAACCATTTATATCAATCTGGGATATGATGATCCTATCAAAGAAGGATTACGCTTTGACGTAGTGGAAGATGGCATACTGGAAGAACATAATATAGAAACCAAAATCGGTGAAATACGGATTACCGAAATCATGGGACCGAAAATCTCTTTATGTAAAGTGAACAAAGGGGGTGAAACTATTCTTACTGCATTAAATGAAGGAAAGACCTTGAAACTTATTTCCAGACAGGCCAAACTGTTCGATGAATAAAATATCATTCATAATGAATATACAACACTACAACCGCCGATCCGGCATCTGCCAAAACCCGGCGGTTTTACTATGTCAAGACAAACCGCTACTTTTCTATAATGGAAGTTAGAGGATGACGATTCCCCTTTATCTCTCTCAGAAATGCTTTTGCCGAACCAAAATTCAAATATAAATCCAAACGCACCGGTAAATGGTTTTTATCATCAGTTACATAAAAGGTTATTACCTCTTTTTCTTTTCCTTTTTTATACTCTACTAAGGAAAAAACCAAACAACGGTATTTCACACCATTCTCCGCCTTAAAATTCTTCCGGCCACGATAAATCAATGTTTGCTGCTCTACTTTAGTACCTGTAGCCATATCAAACAATATTTTATCGCCGACTTTATAGTCACTTACATCAAATGAACGTGCTCTCATCAATATGCTCAGCATATCAAAGATACACTCATCACTTTGGTCCTTCGATTTCACCGTATCCCGTTCCCTCCTCATACGACGCTGATCGGCAATGCATTTTCCGTTTTTATAACTGAACCATACTTCATCCACCGTATAGCGGTCACCCTCTTCGGCCCCTTTACGAAAATAAACGGGTTCCAGACGACTGCTGGTAATACAAGTCAATGTGTCACGCATCTTAAAAAAGAAATCGACTTGTTTGTTACTGACAGAGATCAGATTACTACGAAAACAAGGTTTCCCCTGATAGGTAATAGCCTGCATGTCCATTTTTGCCTGTCCGGCAGCAACCCAAATAAATTTCCAGTTGAACTTCAAGTCGTATACCAACTCTTCGCCTGCCTGGATGGCTTCGTTTTGTGCCGCACATTGCGCTCTAGTTGCCATTATAGCAAACCAACCACACAATAATATTAGAATAGTTTTTTTCATCGGCCTAGCTTTCTAGCTCTTTCTTTATTTCTATCTTGTACCTTTTTAGTCTCTTCCGGTTTTTGTTTCTTTATTTCATCCAGCTTTTGCTTGTCTACAGGAATGGCATTCACATCCCAATTCTCTTCAAATTCAAAGTTGGCTTTCATCTCCCATACCTTCGGGAAATAAAAAACTTCTTCGGGCTGAATCTTCTTATCATAATCTCCTGTATCCCATACTCCATTATCATTACGGTCGTTAAACAAACGTATATAATATTTCGTACTCGGATTCAAGAAATAAAAGTCCGCCGTTCCTTCCACCGTCACCGGTTGCTGACGCAATACATTTCCACTAGCATCCAACAATTCGGCAATAGCATTGGGAGCAGCCCCTTTTATATTCAATAAAATAGTCCCGTATTCTTCCATTTTCTTCACCTTCACCGTTTGCTGGACTTTATCTGTATGCAGCCCATAGATTCCTGTAAATGCCAAAGAATCAATAGTCAACTGATATTCCTGCTCCGGTTGCCAATCTGCCAATATCTGATATTGCCGTGGCATCAACGAGTCTGCCATAAAGAAGAAAGGAGCCGGTTGCCACAAACTGTCCACTTTTACTTCCATATGAATGGCCGCCGTGTCTATACTTGCGATCGGTTCTTCAAAAGATAGATAGATATTCCTATATATATCGAATGCCGACGGAGCATCGACATTCATAGTCAAGAATTTAGTCGGTTCCACCCTGATGGTATCTCCCTTTTTCTCCCTCTTTTTACGTTCCTTCTCCTTTTCCTCATTTGCTTTTTTCTGCAATTTTTCCCGTTGCTCTCTTGTCAATTTATTAGCCAGATAAATCGTATCGGTTTTGGGAACCAACTGGTTTAATGTATCCGTATATAAATAATCCAACTGAACCTCCAGCGTATCCATCTGATAAACCAACGAATCCTTAATCCAATAACAAATTGAGTCGTTTCGTGGAGTCGTTTCTATGATAAACGCATCCTTCTCATCGAAGTTCAATCCTTTCAAGGTAGGTAACGTATCAGCCGGCGCACTGAAAGATAATACAAAATGATTCTCTTTATCACGCTCGCTCTTGGACAGATATTGACGGTCGTTTATCCCTTTAAAAGCTCTCAGAATAATATCATCCGGCAAAAAGCGGGTATAGCCCACCGTTTTGATGGTGTCAATAGTAACCGTATCTTTCCACAATGTATCCTGACGCATGGCCGCTTCCATAGAAGGGACAATAATAGAATCGCTAAAAGCAATCATCTCTGTCTTAGAGTCATATAAATAATTCTGATTACCGTCCATCAAACCAAAAATATGATATTTGCCGGGTGCTATACCACGAATAGTGAAACGCCCACGACTGTCTGTACGAGAAACACGATCGAACGGTTTTTTGGCAAAAGCACTATCATCCAAATCAACATGCAACCCCACCATCATCCCTTTAACTGGTTCCAAGTCAGCAGCCGCCAACACAGTTCCGGAAACTTCCAATGTATCAATAGTCTCCCCTGTAGAAAAAGAAAAAGAATAATTACCCAGTGGATTACCCTCATTATTATCTACAATAGCATCCGAGAAATCAATGGTATAGGTAGTATTGGGTTTCAATGAATCCATGAGATTAACCAAAACTCTTCTGCCGCTTGCCTTGATATCAGGTTGTTCCAATTGAGGAGGAGACACCACCACTTTTTCTGATGTTTTCTCCAGTTTGATAAACTCATCAAATTCAATGGCTATCTTCTTGTCCTTGTTGTTTGTTGCGTATGGCTTGGGAGAACTTCTGACGAACTTGGGCGGTTCCTCATCATAAGGACCTCCATCCGGTGTTCCCATGCTTGCACAGGAATATACTACGATCATCAGCATCAACAAAGCAGGTAATTTATGTTTTTTCCAATTCATGTTCTTATTGGTTCAAGCTTAGCATTTCTTCTATATAATCACGCGTATTGCTTAATCTCGGCACTTTGTGTTGTCCGCCTAGTTTGCCTTTTTCTTTCAGCCAATCGTGGAACAGATTAGGTCTTGCCACGATTATTTCCAACGGCTGCAAGGTAATGTTTTTATGGCGTTTAGCTTCGTAATCGGAGTTAATTTGTTGTAAAGAAGTGTCAAGAACCTGGCTAAAATTCTCTAAAGAATCTGGCATAACGGCAAATTCTATCAGCCACTGATGACGGCACTTGGCATATGCATCCATGAAAACAGGAGCAGCAGAATAATCAACAATCTGTGCACCGGTCGCCTCACAGGCTTTTGCTAACCCTTTTTCCGCATTATCCACCATCAACTCCTCACCAAATGCATTAATAAAGTGCTTGGTACGCCCTGTTATAACAAATTTATAGGGGTGTTTGTTGGTAAACTTCACAGTATCACCAATCATATAACGCCACAATCCGCAGGAAGTACTGATGACCATCGCATAATTTTTATTTAATTCCACATCTACTAACGGAACAATATGAGGATTTTCAGTACCGACATCTTCCATCGGAATGAATTCATAAAATACACCATAGTCAATCATCAGTAACATGGAAGGATCACTGAAGTCATTTTGTAATCCGAAAAAACCTTCACTGGCATTGTATGTTTCCATATAATGCATCTTGTCACTACGAATAAGCTGTTTATATTGTTCGCGATAAGGAGTAAAAGCAACCCCCCCATGAAAGAAAACTTCCAAATTAGGCCATACTTCCACCAAATTATCCGTTCCCTTCACCTCCAAAATATGTTTCAAGACGGCCATCATCCAGGACGGCACTCCTGAAAGGTTAGTTACATTTTGATTCATTGTGGCACGAGTAATCCTTTCTACTTTTTCCTCAAAATCACTCAGCAACGCTATTTTTTTCTCGGGCACCCGAATCAGATTGACCAACGGATTCACATTTTCAATCAATATAGCAGAAAGGTCTCCTACAAGACTCCGTTTCACATTATAGTTTGGTGCATGGCTCCCTCCTAGAATCAGGCCTTTTCCAGAGAAGAAACGACTCTCAGGATTTTGTTGAAGATATAGTGCCACTGCATCCATACCACCTGCATAATGAATATCATGAAGGCCATCCCTGCTTACGGGAATAAATTTGCTCTTGTCATTGGTCGTTCCCGAAGATTTAGCAAACCACTGCACCTCTCCACGCCACAGGATATCTTTTTCCCCATGGCGCATACGCTCTACGTATGGCTTGATTTCTTCGTAAGTCTGTATAGGTACACGCTGGAAGTCTTGATATCTCTTTATGTCTTTATAGCCATATTTCAATCCCCACTCCGTATTGGCAGCATCATTAATCAGCCGGCAAAATACTTTATGTTGGAGTGCCTCAGCCTGAGTTGCATACAAGGCTGTCGCTTTTTGTCTGGGCTTGAATAGCGTACTAATTAGTCTGGTAGAATTCATTTGTCTTAGTATACAATTCGTTATATCTTGCAAAAATAGCTTATTTCTATATTATAATGGCTGATAACATTATTTTTTTTATAGTTTTCTACATTACTTTTATTTTTTGTTATCTTTACGGTCACTTACAACTTAACATCAAAGGCTATGAAGATAGGAATATTGACATCAGGAGGAGACTGTCCCGGAATAAACGCCACTATTAGAGGAGTTTGCAAAACAGCGATAAATCATTACGGTATGGAAGTTTATGGAATTCATAGCGGATTCCGGGGGTTGCTGGACAATGACGTAGAACCATTGACAGAAAGATCATTATCAGGCTTGTTAAATTTGGGAGGAACAATATTAGGTACTTCCAGAGAAAAGCCATTCAAGAAACGCCTGTCGGCAGCCTCGGAAGACAAACCAGCTTTGATGTTAAAGAATATTCATGATTTAGGTCTGGACTGTATCGTATGTATCGGCGGAAACGGAACTCAAAAGACCGCAGCCAAACTGGCCCAAGCAGGTGTGAACGTTGTTTCTGTACCTAAAACAATAGACAATGATGTTTGGGGAACAGACGTTTCATTCGGATTCGATTCTGCCGTAACCATTGCTACCGATGCCATTGACCGGCTGCATTCTACAGCCAGTTCACACCAACGTGTTATGGTTATTGAAGTAATGGGACATAAAGCTGGCTGGATTGCACTTTATTCCGGAATGGCGGGAGGCGGTGACGTGATTCTTATTCCTGAACTTTCTTATGACATACATAACATAGGTAATACCATTATTGAACGCTTGAAAAAAGGAAAACCCTATTCTATTGTCGTTGTCGCAGAGGGTATCCAAACCATGGACGGCAAGAAAGCCGCCGAATATATAGCTCAAGAAATAGAATATGAAACCGGATTCGAGACCCGTGAAACTGTATTGGGATATATCCAACGTGGCGGCTCTCCTACTCCCTACGACCGTAATCTGGCTACTCGTATGGGTGGACATGCCACAGAACTGATCGCTTCCGGACAATTCGGACGAATGGTTTCTCTGCAAGGTGCGGAAATTGGCTCCATCTCTCTGAATGAAGTGGCTGGTAAATTAAAACTTGTCAATGAGAACCATGACCTGATTGTACAAGGTAAACGGATGGGAATCTGCTTCGGGTAAGAAGCAGATTCATTCCTTTTCCATATATTTGGATGGAGACACTCCGAATTGCTCGGTAAAATGCTTTCGGAGCGTACGTGTATCACTATATCCTACCATTTCGGCTATTTCCTGAATGGAATACCTGTTCTCCATAATAAGGGAGGCAGCCTTGCTCATCCGTACACTCCGAATCATATCAATAGCAGCCAGTTCGCTACGTTGCTTTATTTTTCTATAAAGGGTAGGCTGACTCATATTCAATTGCTCCGCCAACATTTTTACATTAAAGTTCTCATTCGCCAGATTAGCTTCTATGACGTGAATAACCCCTTTCATAAAATCATCTGCCGCTTCTTCTGCCTCGCCCTGTTTCGTTTCCTTCTGCTTCAGCATCAAAGCTTTGGTATAAATACGCTTCAGGCGTTCGCGTTGCAAGATAAGACTCTCTACCCTCGATTTCAGTATTTCCGGATTAAACGGTTTCAGTATATAATCGTCCGCCCCCACTTTAGATCCATACAGGATATCCGCATCTTCTGCCTTGGCAGTCAACATCAAAATAGGAATATGCGCAGTGCACGGCCGCTCCCGAATCTCACGACAACAGACAAATCCATCCTTAACGGGCATCATGATGTCCGATATAATAAGATTCGGAATCTTCTCCGTAGCTATCCGGACACCTTCTTCTCCATTGACAGCCTCATACAACGTATAATTCTTGCAAAACAAACTGCATATATAGGCACGCACCTCCTCGTTGTCTTCAATAATAAGAAGGCTTTTCTTGTTTCCATCCTCTTTTTCTGTTTTATATGCCGCAAAATCTTCTGTGAAATACTCTTCTGTTACTCTGTCTATCATATTCATGTCAGTCTTTCTATAATGTCTTTTATGCTAATACTCCTTAGCGTTCTCCCAATTTTAAATTCGGAACCGCATTCAGGTCATAGCCGCTGCGGACACCCTTGATATATTCATAATAGCCCGCCACACCGATCATCGCTGCATTATCTGTACAAAAGATTGGCGATGGATAGTAAAACTGCAAGCCCTGTTCAGATGCCACACGCTGCA
>ENA-OPJG01000083-OPJG01000083.1-human-gut-metagenome-genome-assembly--contig:-NODE-83-length-22668-cov-1.978994_pt1 | contig 22668 bp, 19 predicted proteins | sample MGYA00241414_ERZ501657 | MGnify/ENA primary metagenome ERZ501657 (study PRJEB25962, sample SAMEA2042296) | human gut metagenome | biome: human gut; feature: human-associated habitat; material: faeces... | reverse complement strand
GTTTTTTTACTTTTTTAATCTCAAGTATTTTATTTATCATCTTTGGTTTACTTTTAAATTTCAATATTTCTTTATTAGATGATCTATTTTCTTCAGGTATAATTTTTAACAATAATATTTACCATTTTAAAGATATTACTTATTATTCGAAAACATTTAATTTCAATTTGACTTATAAAGAAATAGGAATTTTCTTTATCTTTTTAGCTTTTATCTTATTATTAGTTGATTTTATCTTATTTCTTTTTATATATTTCGAAAAAACTTTTAATAAACTTCTTTCATCAGCTTACGAAAAAAATATTTCTGAGAAAAAAGAAAATTTAAAAGCTTTAAAAAAGAATCTTGAAGGTGAATTAAAACTCATAATTAAGGAAGCTGAGCTATATTTTTAACTTGATTAAGTTCCTTTAATTTTATAAAATTTTTTTGCAAAGATTTTTGTGAGGTTATATGAAAAAATATTTTAAAATTATTCTTCCATTCCTTATTGTTAGTTCTTTATGTTCGTGTGGAACTAACAATGTTAATAACAATATAAAAAATGCTATCGATAAAACCAATAATTATTTAAATAATAATAATATTAATAATAATAATAAGATATGCCGGCTTGCCTTCAACGAAAACGCAGGCGCACCAGTAATATTTCCTGAGTGCTATTATAATGAGCTCCTTACACTTCCACAGGGCAAGGGTGGCGGCTTTATTGCAAAAAAACATCCTGCACAGGTTGTTTTAGTTCCTGCACAGGATGAATATGAATTATATGATATTGATACTCCTGATGACCTTATTCGTCTTTCCCGGTATCTTCGCTAATTGCTGTACCTTATTTAGTTACAGCCTTTTCCTTTATTGTTGCTGCTTCTTCTGAAACAACTTCTTTAACCGTTTCCTCAGCTTTATCCTTAGGAAGAATTATGTTAAGTAATATTGCTACAAATGCTGCTGGAACAATACCAGACTCACCAAACATAAGCTGTACTGCCTGTGGTGTATGTGCAAGGATTGCAGGGCTTACACCCATACCATAGCCTACACCAAGTGCAACCGATACAATAGAAAGCCTTCTTGCATCAAGCGGCTCCTTAGTGATAAGCTGGATACCACTTACAATAATTGATGAGAACATCATAACTGCCGCACCACCAAGTACTGACTGTGGCATGATTGATATTAATGCTCCAAGCTTAGGAATAAGACCACATAATATAAGGAATACAGCACCAGATGCAAGTGCAATTCTGTTAACAACCTTAGTCATTGCAACAAGGCCAACATTCTGGCTGAATGATGTATTAGGAAGCACACCGAAAAGTGCTGCAAGCGATGAACCTAAACCATCACACATAACTCCGCCTGAAAGTTCTTTATCTGTCGCTTCTCTTCCTACTCCACCGACCATAACACCTGATATATCTCCAACAGTTTCTACTGCTGTTACAACAAACATAACAAGCACAGGAAGTATTGCTCTTAAGTCAAACACTGGCTTAACTGGCATGAACTTAGGAATCGCAATCCACTTAGCTTCTGCAACCTTATTCCAGTTAAGTACCCATGACTTAGTATATTCAACTCCCTCAGCATTAACTGCTGTATGTGGAAGCACACAGCCCATAATAGCTGCTACAATATAACCAACTATAATTCCAATCAGTATAGATGATGAACTAAGATATCCCTTTGTCCAGTGCTTAACGAATAATATAACAATAAGCACAACAAACGCCAGAAACAGATTCTCTAATGAGCCAAAGTCTTTAGCCCCGTTTCCACCACCGAATGAATTGATACCAACAGAAATAAGTGACAGTCCAATAGAAAGCACAACAGTTCCTGTTACAACTGATGGGAAAAATCTTCTTAAAGGCTTAATAAATGCACCAAGCACAGTTTCAAAAAGACCACCTATAATGGATGCTCCCATAATTGCACCATAGGCTAATACTCCGCCTCCCATAACCTTTGTTATACTGCTGAATACTCCGATAAATCCAGAGCTTGTACCCATAATAATAGGCACCTTGCCTCCAACAGGTCCAATTGAAAACAACTGTATAAGTGTTACAATACCAGCTATAATCATAGCATTCTGTAAAAGTGCAACCTGAATAGATGCATACTCACTTCCTGCTCCAATACCACAGGCTCCTGTAATAATAAGCAACGGTGTAAGATTTCCTACAAACATCGCCATAACGTGCTGAAGTCCAAGTGGTATCGCCTGTTTTAATGAAAGCTTTCCATTAAAATCATATGCCTCCGGCATAAGTTCTTTTATTTTTTTCATATATCCTCCGGTATATTAACCATAATCTATCTGTTATTAATCTCATATGAAGAAGGTCTAGGGAAAATCATTATTCAAGTACTGATTTTCCTTAGACCTTCCTTCTGTATGACCTACGCTTATTATCTCTGCACATCAAATGAAGCATTATTCATAAGTCGTTTAATCTGGTCAACGCTTGTGATGTTAGTATCGCCGCGGATAGCGTGCTTCATTACTGAAGAAGCTACTGCGAAATTGACGATATCTTCGTGCTTCCAGTCATTCTGCATAAGAGCATAGATAAGACCAGAAGAGAATGCATCTCCACCACCAACACGGTCAACAATCTCAAAATTGAGTGTCTTGCTTTCGTAAGTCTTTCCGTCAGCATAGTAGAAAGCCTTAAGAGAGTTATTACTTCCTGAATGAACATAACGTACTGTTCTTGCAATTGCTTTCATATGGTACTGCTCATCAATAGCCTTGAATACTCTGTCCATATCCTCAAATGATGGATCCATAGTAAGGCCGTCCTTAACATCTGTACCATCTGCATTGTATACATGGATAGGCTCAATACCTATAAGTACATCTACATATGGAAGATATCTGCTGAGTACATCCCTTGCTGTTTCAAAAGACCATAATGTACTTCTGAAATTAGGATCAAAGCTTACCGTAAGTCCAAGCTTCTTAGCTGCCTTGATAGCCTTATCTATAAGACGACGGCAGTTATATGAAAGAGCTGGTGTGATGCCACTTAAATGTAACCAGTCATAATCCTTTAAGATGTTCTCAAAATCTACATCCTTATAATCATATTCAGCAAATGCTGAGCTTCCTCTATCATATATTACCTGTGAAGGTCTTACTGAAACACCTTCTTCAAGGTAATAAAGTCCCATTCTTCCGTCAGACTTGATAATGTGCTTAGTGTGTACATCATTAGCCTTAAGGTAGTTGATACAAGACTTACCAAGGTCTGTGTTAGGTAATACTGTAAAAAATGTTGAATCTACACCAAGGTTAGCGAGTGAAACTGCTACGTTGGCTTCTGCTCCACCATAGTTAACTATGAAATTGTGGGTTGTAACTATCTTCTCATAGTTAGGTGGTGACAATCTTAACATCAATTCGCCAATTGCTATGAACTTCATACGTGCCTCCATCTATCATTAAACTTTAAACCTGATATTAAGTAATATTTTATGGCAATAATCTGTACTTTTATTGCTCTATATTGTCAAAATAATACTCCATTTAATGATACTACTTATCCTATAAAATTGCAAATTGTATTTAACGCATTAACTCATAAATACCGCAGTATTTTGTTGCATTAACACACCATTTCATTGTATAATTAAAAATATTTTGAAGCGAGGAAAGTAATACCTATGGACATTTACGAATCATTGAACTCTATTTTAGTAACTTTATTCAATGATATAATGAACATTGAAGAAAAGGCTTTAATTACAGATGAATTTTCTGACATCACAGTTACTGATATGCACATAATTGAAGCTATCGGAATTAAAGAGCCACGCACTATGGGAACAATATCCAAGGCCTTAGGCGTGACTATGGGAACTCTTACAGTCGGCATTAACGGACTTGTTAAAAAGGGATATGTAATAAGGACAAGAAGTGAAGAAGACCGCCGTGTCGTATATGCTTCCCTCACACCAAAGGGTAATGCGGCATACACTCACCATATGAGATTTCATCGGGATATGATTAAACATATAACTGACGATTTAAGCGAAGATGAAGCAGCTGTACTTATTAAGACATTTACAAGGCTTGAAGATTATTTTAAAAGCATATCATAGCATTTATAATGTCTATGTAATTATATTAACATATAGCTATGCTGTCTAACAGCGTAACCTATAACACACTGACTGCATAGTAAAATCCCCACAGATATGAACTTCTGTGGGGATTTTTTGAAAGATTATTAATCTTTCCGCCGACCGGGCCGGCATAATTTATATATGAGAGTTTTGGAAAAGTAAGCTTATTTAGTTAATTCAGCTGTCTTATATATAAATGTTACTGAATTGTCCTTACCATCTGACTTACCAAGGAATGTGTTGTAATTCTGACCAAGCTTGATTACTTCCTTGATTGTATCTACTGCTGTATCAGCATCATCACCAACAAGACTTGTAATAGCTTTAATACCTGTCTCATTGAATTCTGCCATACCATCTTTAAGTGTTATAGCACCATCATTAAGCTGCGTTACACCATCTGCTAAAGTTACAGAAGATGACTTAAGTGTTGATGTTCCATCAGCAAGCTGTGTAGAACCACTTCTTAAAGCTTCATTGTTAGAATTAAGTGTGCTGAAACCACCAGCTATCTGTTCAATACCACCGTTAAGTGCATCATTGTTACCATTAAGCTGTGCAAGTCCTGCGCTTATCTGTGCTATACCACCATTAAGTGTATCATTGTTACCACTAAGCTGTGCAAGTCCTGCATTAAGCTGTGATGCACCTGCGTTAAGTGTATCGTTATTCTTAACAAGTTCACCAAGTCCGTCTGTTAATGACTGGCTTCCATCTGTAAGCTGCTTTAATGCTGCATTAATTGTTTCATTATTGCTAAGATTGCTGACAACTGCATCTAATGCACTTGAAGCACCTATATTACCAGCGGCTTTAATAAGAAGTCCTAACTGGTTAGCATATACATAATCCTTTGAACCAGCCTGTGATACCTGTGGAGTATATGGCTTACCGCTTGTCACAGCTTCTGTATATGTCTCTGTTATTATATTAGTTGTATAAGCTGTAAGATACTTTACAAAATAAGCTGATATATCTGTTGCTGCCTCACTACTGCTCTTCTTACCCAGATCACTAAGGTCTGTTGCTATAGTTACATCACTAAGACCTAATGCTGTTCCTAATTTCTGTAAATCAGCTGCCTGCTCCATAACAGTCTTTCCTGTTGAGTCTGCTACAGAATTCATCTTATAAGCTGTTGAATTAGCTGCAAGTTCCTTAACAACATTTCCAATAAGTGCTGTCTTAATGCTCTTTATTCCTTCATTTAATTGTGAAGCTCCTGCCTCTGCACTAGCAACACCATCTGTATAAGCCTTTAAACCTGTCTGTAATGAAACTGCACCTGCTGCCGCACTGGCAACACCGCCTGTATATGTTGAAAGACCACTCTGTAATGTGCCTGAACCTGCATTAAGTGCTCCTACACCATCAGTATAAGTCTTTAAACCTGACTGTAACTGTCCTGCACCTGCACCAAGCTGGTTAGCTCCTGCTGTGTATGCACTGATACCATCCTTAAGCTGTCCTGCACCTGCTGCCAGAGCTGTAGCACCATCTGTATAAGCATAGATACCATCTTTAAGCTGGCTTGCACCATCATTTAACTGGTTCACGCCATCTGTAAGTGCTGGAATACTGTCAGAAAGTGTCTGTGTACCATTCTGGAGAGTAACTGTTCCATCTGTAAGCTGGTCAGCTGCTGACTGAAGCTCATTCATCTTATCTTCAAGCTTAGCAAGTGAGAAATCATCTGTATCTATATCATTAAGTGTGCTTGTTGTAGCAACTGACATAGACATATCAAGCTCGAAATCCTCTACATCTGCTGATATTTCAAAGTATTCTGGAATATCCATATCAAGGCTTTCACCATCAAACTTAAGGTTTAAAGTATCCTTTAAGCCTGGCATAGCCATACCAAGTGCAATGATATTATCGCCAACCTTGCTTACCTTGCCGTTAGTAACTTCTACATTACTGAACTTATCTGTTGGAAGAAGTGTTCCTGTAATCATAGTAAATGGAACATAAGCTGTCTGTGACTTTCCATTAACTGTTATATTCTTCTTCTCATTGTTAGTATAGTCATATCTGATAGTAACCTTACCACTCTTGCCAATCATATCTTCTGGCTTAGTTTCAACACCATTTAACTTGTAAGTAACCTTTATTGAAACAGGAGCAGTCTTATCAGATGTGCTCTGGTTAGTTGTTGTTTCGCCCTTAGAATCAGTAACCTTTTCTGTTACAAGAACGTGATCCTGAGTTCCGTCTGCCTTATCAAATACATATACCATCTCGTCTCTTGTATTTGTCTTTAATGTACTTGTATTTGATATTGAAAGCTCGTTCTTAATAGCATTTGTTATAATATTCTCTGTATTAGAAGCAGCCTCACTGCTTATTGCAACCTCACTGCCTGTCTGATTATATGCTGTGCTAGTGCCACAGCCTGTAAGTGTTGAAGCAATAAGAACAACACTTAATAATACTGAACTATATTTAAATAAAGTCTTCTTAACCATAACTATTCCTCCATTTTCTTACTTCCTGATATATTCTTATATCTGTTACGGCATATACACCTTTGACCCGTTCATACATCTTTCTGATTACATATCCTGATTCTTCTTAGGCTTAAATCCTATACTTGTATTGATAATGAGCTTATCACATAATACAAACAATGATGGAAGTATGAAGATAACTACGAACATACTTATAATTGCACCACGCGCCATAAGTGTACAAAGCGAACCAATCATATCAACTGAAGCTATACATCCAACACCAAATGTTGCGGCAAAGAAACCAAGCGCACTAACAATAATTGATGGTATTGATGTTGAAAGAGCTATCTGGATTGCTTCCTTCTTAGCGTATCCCTGGCTTCTTTCCTTCTTATATCTTGTTGTCATAAGAATAGCATAATCGACTGTTGCACCAAGCTGGATAGTACCGATAACTACTGATGCAATAAATGGTATCTGTGTATGCGTAAAATATGGAATACCCATATTAACAAATATAGCAAATTCGATTGCTGAAACAAGTATAATTGGAAGCGATATTGATTTAAGTACGAACAGGATAATAACAAATATAGCTACTATTGATACCGCACTGACTGTCTTAAAGTCCTTATCTGTTATAGTGATAAGATCCTTGGTACAAGGAGCTTCACCAACTACCATTGCCTTAGAATCGTAAGACTTTACAATATCATTCACCTTACTAATCTGATTGTTAATTTCATCTGATGCTATTTTGTAATCTGTAGCAATCATCATTATCTGATAATCTTCACCCTTAAGCTCTGATACTGTCTTAGCCGGTAAGAATTCCTGTGGAATACCAGACTTAAGTGCTGTGTCAAGTCCGAGTGCGAACTGTACACCGTCTACATCACCTAACTTATCAAGCATTTCGTTAGCTGTATCTGTAGACATACTAGAGTCAGCAAGTATCATATAGATTGAATTCATATCAAAGTTTTCTTCCAGCTTCTTATTAGCCTGTGAGCAGGCAAGGTCATCTGGAAGTGTATCAGACAAATCATAATATACTGATGTATGATTCTGTCCATATATAGCAGGTCCTAATAATACAACAAAGACAATTACAAATATCCATGAGTGGTTTACTATAAATGTAGCAAGCTTATCGAAGTTTGGCATAATCTCACGATGCATTGTCTTCTCTAATGCCCTGTCAAATGTAAGTATCAATGATGGAAGGATTGTTACACAACCGATAACACCGAATACAACACCCTTTGCCATAACGATACCAAGGTCAAGACCAAGTGTGAAGCTCATAAAGCAAAGTGCAATGAAACCTGCAACTGTTGTTATAGAAGAACCAACTACGGATGTAAGTGTATTACTAATGGCAACTGCCATCGCTTCCTTGTGGTCATCCGGATATATTTCCTTCATTTCCTTGTAGCTGTGCCATAAGAAGATTGAATAATCCAGTGTAACACCTAACTGAAGTACAGCCGCAAGAGCTTTAGTTATATATGAAACCTCACCTAATAAAATGTTAGAACCCAGGTTGTATACAATTGCCATTCCTATACTTATCATAAAGAATACTGGTACAAGAAATGAATCCATAAATATAGCAAGCACGATACATACAAGAACTACTGCTATAAGTACATAAAGTGGTGTCTCTTTCTCCGAAAGATTCTTAGTATCCGTAACTACTGCTGACATACCACTTATAAAGGCCTGACCCTCTGTCTGCTCTCTTATCTGTATGATAGCATTCATAGTATCATCACTTGAAGTTGTATTATCGAAGAATATTGCAAATAAAGTTGTATCTGTGCTGTCATTCTCGAAATACTTTCTGAATTTTGATGGAACAATCTCAGATGGAACATCTTCACCAACTATTCCTGTGTAAGAAATAACCTGTGCAACGTGGTCTACATTCTCTACCTTCTTAATAAGTCTGTCAGTAGACTTCGTATCCATATTCTGGACAACGACCATCGCGTATGCACCCTTATTGAAGTCATCCATAAGAATGTCCTGACCCTGCATAGTCTCTATCTCATTCGGAAGATAATACAGAATATCGTAATTAACTCTTGTATTAAAGTATCCGATTGCAGATGGAATAAGAAGCAGGAAACTCAGAATAAGAATTGGAATTCTGAGTTTAACAATTACTTTTCCAAACTTTTCCATAACTCGCCTCATTTCTACGTCTGCGACGTAATTTTACTTTCATTGGACTGATAACCTCTCAATAATTAATAACTCTCTTAATTAATTACATTTATTATCAATTCAATACATATGACCGTGATCTCTCAAATATGACTTTTGGTCATTTTCTTTACAAGTGTTATTCTAGCACAAAATGACCGATAGTCAATACTCAAAATGACTAAAAGTCATTTTTTTATAGATTTTTTATTTTCAACATGGTAGAATATTAATTGACAGAACAACTAATATTATGCCTGCATTAGATTGGAGATTTTATGGGAAAACTTGAGAACAACAAACAACAGAAAAGGACTTCCCTCTTAGATACAGCTTTTAAGCTCTTTACAACGCAGGGTGTTTCCAAGACATCAATTGCCGAGATTTCACAGAAAGCTGGAATTGCCAAGGGAACTTTTTATCTGTATTTCAAAGATAAATATGATATAAGAAATAAGCTCGTTTCTCACGAGGCAAGCAAGCTCTTTAAAAATGCAGTGAGTGCATTAGAGCTTCATATAAAAGAACAGCAGATTAATGACCATTCGTTTACAATTACATTTACTGAGGAGATTATATTTATTGCTGACCACATAATTAATGTGCTTAACACCAACCAGACACTTCTTACATTTATATCAAAGAACCTGTCGTGGGGAATATTTAAAGAGGCTCTTACAAACAAAGTCGCTGATTACGACATTAATTTTAAAGATATCTACTATGAAATGCTTGAAGACTCTGGTCTTAACCTCAACGAGCCCGAGATTATGCTGTTTATGATTGTCGAGCTTATAAGCTCAACATGCTACAGCTCAATCCTTTACAAAGAACCAGCTGATATTGACAGGCTCAAGCCTTACCTTTATAAGGCCATTAAGGCAATTATCAATGAACATACAATAGAAGATTAGAAGATAAGAAATCCCCTTCCTTACCAGAAATATTATCTGACAAAGAAGGGGATTTGTACCACTCCACCTATAATTTTAAAATTTACTCTTAAATTTATTTTAGCTAAGACTCTCTTTTAATCACTCTTTTATATAAGTTTTTAACATTTGTGTAACATTTTTTCTTTTAAGAACTAATTTCCCAGAAGCTTATTATATATATCCCTCTTAGATACGCCCCTGTCCCTGGCTGCTGCCTTCATAGCCTCTTTTTTATCAAGTCCCTGTGCTATATACATATCAACGTGTTCCTGCTCAGACATAGTAAGCCACTGTGCCTGTGCTTCCTCTTTAAGCTCATTTCTGTCTTTTCCAGCAATTACAAGAACATACTCGCCCCTTGGCTGGTTATTCTCATAATAACTGCACGCCTCTGCAAGCGTTGTAACCATACTATTCTCATAGCGTTTGGTAAGTTCCTTGCATATAGTAACTGCCCTGCTTCCTCCTAACACCTCAGAAAGCTCTTTAAGTGTCTTTAAAAGCCTGTGTGGAGCTTCGTATATAATCATTGTTCTTGTTTCATCTTCAAGCTCTTTTAATATGTCTTTACGCTCATTCTTGTCCGCCGGAAGAAATGCTTCAAATGCAAAACGTCTTGTTGCCTGTCCCGACATTGTAAGTGCCGTTATACACGCTGCCGCACCAGGAACTGATGATACCTTAATTTCTGATGCAAGTGCCTGCCTTACAAGCTCCTCTCCCGGGTCAGATATTCCAGGTGTTCCAGCATCAGTTATTACAGCGACTGACATTCCTTTAAGCATCTTCTCAACAAGCACCTTTGCCTTATCATACTTGTTATATTCATGATAGCTTGTCATCGGCGTATTAATCTCAAAATGATTAAGCAGCTTTATGCTGTTTCTCGTATCCTCCGCCGCAATAATATCAACTTCCTTTAATATCCTTAACACCCTGAACGTAATATCCTCAAGATTACCAATCGGAGTTGCACACAAATATAACTGCCCAACTCCGCTATTATTATGAGAGCCATTAAATTCTTCAAGTGCCTGCACACTATCATAATCAATATCTGTAATATTATCTTCCATACTGCTCCTCTCTTAAATTCATACTAATTGTACATTTTTAAAAGTTCTTCCGTGTAACTTCCATCGCTATTGTATACAATAAGTGGTTCTTCCACTATAAGCTGTGAACGTCCGCCCTTTACCGCCTCTATAAGCACCATATTAGCTGGCTTATCTATATGCGGATACACAAGCCTTATACGCTTTGGCTCAAGGTGGTTATTCTTCATAGAAGTAAATATATCTACAAGTCTTGATGGTCTGTGAACCATATACATATGTCCCTTAACCTTAAGGCACTTTGAAGCTTCCCTTACAACGTCCTCAAGACTGCATAGAAGCTCGTGTCTTGCGATTGCCTTGGCACTCTCAGGATTAACAATTCCGTGATTTTCATTCATATATGGTGGATTGCTTGTAACCACATTAAAAGAAGCCCCACCTAAAATATGTGAAGCTTCTTTAATATCACCTTTTACAATATTAACCTTGTCTGACAGACTATTAAGTTCAACATTTCTGACAGCAAGGTCATAACTGATATCCTGAATTTCCAAGCCTGTATACATACTGCCTGGATTTTTCGCCTGCATAAGAATTGGTATTACACCATTTCCAGTACCCATATCAAGCACCTTCTGGTTCTTTCCGGCCTTCGCAAATGTAGACAACAACACAGCATCCATTCCAAAACAGAACACATCTGTATTCTGGATTAGTCTGAGATTATCCCTGCATAAGTCATCAATTCTCTCATTGGCATTAATACCTGCATTAATCTTAGCATCAGTCATCATTAATATGGGCTTTTCCTTCCTTTTTCTCAAGCTCTTCGAGTTCTTTTAACTCTTTATCATCTATATTCATTCTGTCGTTTCTTCTCTTAGGCTTAAATCTAAGCTCAGCAACAGGATACTCTCTTATCTCTTTCTCATCTCCATCAAGTGTGACAATTACCTTAACAAGCTGTCTTAACACATTAACGCTTGATACCTCACCCTTTAACTTCTCAGGTGTAGTAACATAATCTCCCACATTAGGAAGGTTGCTGTTAAGCTCCTCGTAAGTTTCCTGCTCATTCTTAAGACAGCACATAAGTCTTCCACACACACCCGATATCTTTGATGGATTAAGCGATAAATTCTGTTCCTTTGCCATCTTAATTGACACTGGTATGAACTCTGGCATATATGTTGCACAGCACAATGGTCTTCCACAAGAACCAATTCCGCCTAATATCTTAGTTTCATCTCTTACACCAATCTGACGAAGTTCAATTCTTGTCTTAAATACTGCTGCCAGATCCTTTACAAGCTCTCTGAAATCAATTCTTCCATCCGCTGTAAAGTAGAACAATACTTTATTATTGTCAAATGTATACTCAACCTTTATAAGCTTCATTTCAAGATTATGCTTCTTAATCTTCTCAAGACATATCTTATACGCTTCTTTTTCCTTTTCCCTGTTCTTAGCTTCCCTTTCATCATCATCAGGTGTCGATATTCTGATAATAGCCTTAAGCGGCTGTACAACTGCTGAATCCTCAACCTCTCTTTCACCAAGAACAACGTGGCCATACTCAATTCCTCTTGCTGTTTCAACAATAACGTGCTGACCAACCTCAACATTATACTGTCCCGGTGCAAAGAAATATATTTTGCCCACCTGCCTGAATCTAACACCAACAACTTTAGTCATCTATTTTTAATCTCCAATCCTGCCAAATATTAATTCCTAACATCAGCCAATTATTCACTAACTGCCTACATATCCTCTTTCATAGCCATAATAAGAAGTTCTATGCATAAGTCAAAATTAACATTGGCCTTAAGTCTTACCTTTACTTTATCTATAGAATTAAGTATATCCTGAATTCCTTCGTATGACATAACCTCAGCCTGCGATTTGATAAGCGAAATCTCATCACTAAATATTAGATAATTCGTATCATTAGTACTCTTAAACATAAGCACGTCCCTGAACCACATAGCCATAAGATCAAGATAATCGTCTATTGTAAGCTTGTAATTAGTCACATCTTTAACAACTGCCATTATGTCTGCCGCCGTCATATCCTTCACATTCTTGATAACGTGCATAACATCATTCTTTAAATGTGCGAATTCCGTACTTTCTATAATAGTCTTAGCACGTCCAATCTTACCCTGTGCAAAATCAGCCGCAAACTTACGTTCATATTCTGACACGTCATAGTTATCCTTAAGATAATCCATAACTACGCTTTCCTTTAATGGCTTTAAATCAAGAAGCACACATCTTGATATAATAGTCTGTAAGAAAATGTCTGCGTTAGTCGTAAGAAATATAACAATACCATACGCTGGTGGCTCTTCTATAGTCTTAAGAAGTGCATTCTGTGCCTGCACTGTAAGCTTCTCAGCCTCATCTATAATGTATATCTTATAACGGCTTGAGTATGGTTTAATAAGCATATCTGATATTATCTGATCTCTTACATCATCTACACCTATACTTGCAGGCTTCTCGTGTCGTACCCATATTATATCAGGCTGATTGCCTGACTCTGTCTGTATACAGGAATGACATTTATTACAAGGCTTATTATCGCCTTCTGCCTCACACTGTAATGCTTTTGCAAATATCTTGGCAATCATCTTCTTTCCAGCACCAAGCCCTCCATTGATAATGTAAGCGTGTGATACCTTATCTAATTTAATTGCGTTCTGTAAATGCTCTTTAATTGTATCGTATCCATAAATATCTGAAAATGTGCTCATTATATACTCCAATCTTATGCTGATATATCAAGCAATAAACCCCTGATATCATCAATTCTTCCTACAATCTCAAGATGATTTTTCTCTTCTTTAACAAGTTCTCCTGCCAGCTCATCAAGATTCTTATCCACAAGTTTAACAATACCATATACTCTGTGTCTGCCTCGTCTATCAAGAAAGTTCTCTCTTGAGAACTTATGGGAACGGTTAACAACCTCGTTAAGAAATCCCTTAACAAGCTCCCTGTACTTTCGCATATCCTTAATATCCATATGCTTTGCAATCTTCTCACCCTGCTCAGTAATCTGTTCCATCATACTGCCAAGCTTTTCCTGAAGATCCTTTTCTTCTATATTACTAATAAGAGTAAACTTAAAACTACTGTCCGTACTCTCTGTATTCTTCACCTGCTGAACTGAAGATGATGTCTGTATATCATTAATCTTTATATCCATAACTTTACTCTCTTTCGTGTCCACCATCATATAATTGTATCATATAAATATCATTAAGACAATTCAAGCCAACTCACTCTTACTGCATTTATAAAAGCTGCTGTTTAATTGCCTCTTTGATGTCCCTTATACAATCCTCTATTGTTCCATCGTTGCTAAATCTCTGATTAATTCCGGCTTCCTTAATCTTTTCCTCCGAGAAATCTTTACTGTCTGCAAGAAAACGCCTGCACATTTCCTCATACTGTGGTACTTCCTGCTTCTGTTCCCTGTTGATAGCTCTCATAAGCCTTATTCCATCATCGACTTCTATATATATCGGTAATATTGCATCTTTTCCAAAGTATGCACAAAATTTATTGTAAGCCTCAATAGTACCTATAACAATGTACTTGTCACCGCTTCCAAGCCTGATCTGCCCATCATCAACTGTAAAATACTTCCACTCTCCATACACTGTGTTATATATCCGCATCTCTATTACTTTATCCGCCGCTTCAAGCTCCAATGCCTTCTCATTATCTACATAATAATACTCTACACCTTCTTTTTCTCCAGCTCTCATAGGTCTTGTTGTATACATAATAACAGTCTTAAGATTTAGCTCCTTATCACCAACTAAAGCCTTAAATATATTATCTTTACCACTTGAACTTTTTCCCATTAAAAATGCTATCTCAGGCATAACAAAGCTCCTTCTTTTACACCTACAACCTCCAGACCTGCCTCACCGGCCGCCTGAAGTATTGCAATAATCTTTCGTGTAATAACCTCTCCCGGACATAATATCGGTATTCCCGGTGGATATACATACACTGACTCTCCACTTATCTTACCATATATCTTCTCATTATTCATCTGAATTTCATCACAACCTGATAAATCACGCCTGTTAAATGCTTGTGCAATTGTCAACGCCTGCTCATCCCTGAAATCAGCAACATTTATCTTATTACCATTATCCTCATCATTAATTAAAATCTCATCTTTACTTCTATTATTATATTTACTCCTACTCTCATCTATTTCTTCGTCTATCTCCTTTAATGCCGCAAGAACTCTATTATCTAATTCTTCGTCTATCTCTTTTAATGCCGCAAGAAATCTATCATAATACTCCTGCGAGTCAAATATTGATGTCATCGCTATCACATACTTTATAGATGACATTTCAAGCTGGATTTTATATTTATAAAATAAAGTGTCATATAACCATTTTGCATCTTTATATCCTAATACAAGCTTTGATATGTCGTCTGTATTTATTAACCTGATGTGCTTTAATTCTGACAATCCATTTCTTAAAATAGTGAGCTTATCAACATATTCAGCAAATAATTTATCACCGTCATTCTTAACAATGCTTAAGCTTCTTGCTATGGAAGACATTAATATATACGATGGGCTTGTCGACTGGTATATATTCCAATACCTTCTTATGCGTTCTACATCAACTATTCCATAATTAATATGCATAATCGCTGTCTGTGTAAGCGATGGAAGTGTCTTATGCACACTGTTAATTACTATATCAGCTCCACACTTAACTGCTGACTGTGGAAAGCTTTCCGAGAAATTAAAATGTGCACCATGAGCCTCATCAACAATCAATGGAATATTATATTGATGAAGATACTCTGCTATTGATTTAATATCAGATACATTTCCCTCATAAGTTGGTGATGTAAGTATCACGGCTTTAATATCATTTCTGTCATGGTCTGAGCTGTATTTATCCACAATGTCCTTAATTTCTTTTAATGTTATCCCCTTATAATACCCATATTCCTCATCATATTCTGGATAAATATACACAGGATTCAGTTCATTGAGGATAACTGCATTATAAACTGATATATGACAGTTTCTTGCCATTATAACAACATCATTTTTATGGGTAACTCCGCATATTGCCGACATATTACCTGCAGTGCTTCCATTTACCAGATACCAGCTCTCATCAGCTCCATAAAGCTCCGCCGCCTCATCAAACGCATCTTTAATAATAGTTTCGGCATTGTGCATATTATCAAAACCATTAATCTCCGTTATATCTTTCTCATATGGATTTCCCATATCACCCATATATAACTCAATTAATTCTTTATTTCTCTTAGCCCCCGGCATATGCATAGGTACTATATTTTCATCTTTATATTTATCTAACTTAGACAATATATCATTATATTTAACATTCGGTTTAATGCCTGAATTTTTATTTGTAGTTCCTGCATTGCCATTCAATAATATATCATCATATTTAATATCCTTATTTGTAGTTCCTGTTTTATCCGATTTTCCCGTTTTATCTAAATTCATCTTTATACTCTTATCTCCATTCCAATTCATTGTTACACTCTCATCTTTTATTTACTGTTATTTATTATTGGGATACAAAAAAACCATAGATACTACATAACGTAATACCTATGGTATAAATAAGTGCCTAGAACCGGAATCGAACCAGTGACACGAGGATTTTCAGTCCTCTGCTCTACCGACTGAGCTATCTAGGCAAAGTAGCGGGGACAGGATTTGAACCTGTGACCTTCGGGTTATGAGCCCGACGAGCTTCCGAGCTGCTCTACCCCGCGTCATCTATAACTATTGTATTCATATATGATGAAGATTATTCATCAAATGGGCGGAGAAGGATTCGAACCTTCGAAGGCAGTGCCAGCAGATTTACAGTCTGTCCCCTTTGGCCACTCGGGAATCCACCCATAATTCCTAAGTCAGTCTGCTAACTCAGGAAACTTTTTGCATTTTATCATATATATCTTATCTTGGCAAGTGTTTTTTACAATATTTATTAATTAATAAAACATATTAACCGAAGTAATACGAAATCCCTTATATTTCTTAAAGTTATCATTGCTAATAGCTGATGTGTAATCATATATATTAACAGTTTCTTCTGGCACGAAAGATATCTTTACAATACCATCATTTCCTACAATATCTGCTGGTATCTTTAAAGTATTAAGGTTATCATTCACCTTATCTTCTCTTTCCCTGTCACCATATTCATTCTTATGGTACTTAACCGCTCCCTCTGTTTCATTATATGCAGTTATAGTTCCAATATATTCATCATTAGCATATACTTTAGTATCTGTATTATAGCTTGCACCATACACTTCAAGCACAATGTCTTTCTCAACTCTTGTTACAAATCTGTAATAAAGTGCTGCCTCATTACCTTTATTAGTATATATCCCTGTATGAAGTGAATAGAAACCCTTTGTGTATCTGTAAGGAATGTTCAATACAGAAGCTATTGTCTTATCCTCATCTTTATCAGCTGTAGAATTATCATCAGCATCTTCTGATACATAATTATTCTCTGCTGCTAACATTTTTTGGAAATATTTATCAATGGCAGAATCTCTGTTAGACTCCACACTATCCTCATTAACCTCATCAGCCTCTTCTTCATCATCTGTTATAATATCGCCATAAAGCTTCTGTTCTTCTAATAACTTTTTATATTCTTCAAGCTTTGATATATCATATATCTCTGTATTACCAAAGTAATAGTCAAGACCATTTTCACCCGGCCACTTAGACAATTCACCATCTACATAGTAAAGCTTATATTCATCTGATACATCAAGCTTACTGCCAAGCACAAGCGTTGCAAGATAGAACACTGCAAGAATCACAACAATAATATATGCAATTATATTAATACATTTTTTCTTATTATTCATCCCAACTCTCCTTTTCTACGCCGTAAATGCGTTGACACCTGCTGTAAACCATAACCATATAAGAAATGCTTCCATAACTACTGCAAGAAATACCGCCAGCCACTTTAAGTCTTTCTTATCTGCAAAATAATCATATAAACCAATGTATACAACATAGCTTCCAACTATAAATCTGCACATTGACATAACTCCGCCCGTAAAAGGAATTATAAGTGTTATGACAGCAAATAGAACTTCTGAATAATATCTACATTTAAGCATATATACATACACGATTATTGCCAGTATCATAACCAGCGGAATCCAGTATCTTTCTGCATATATATTATTAAAGAAATCCCATATCATATTACCTATCCAGCCAGCACCATCTTCTCTCCATGCTGCCTGCACATTTCTGAACGCCCACGCATCTCCTGTCACATAATACAGATGCATCATATTAACAAATATGCCTGCTGGACATAAGAATACCTGCAATATCTTAACTGGATTTTTAAACATATGTACTATAAAACTGCCAAGCTTTCCAAATGTTATCCTGCCCTCATATAAATCAAGGTACATCTGCAATACGAGCGGGAATACAAGTATAACACCAACTATTCTTGTACAGCTTGCAAGCATAGCCGCAGCTGCTGAAATCCAGTAATTATTAATATTGCCCTTTTCTTTTTTTAGATAGTAAAAGAACACTGCAATAAGCATCATAAATAATGTTTCTGAATATACACAATGAAGATAGAATGAGTATGGTCCCATATATACAAGAACCACTGCAAAATATCCTAATCTGTCAGGCTTATAAAGCCTTACTGTCTTAACAAGAAATATCCCCATTATATACACATATATTAAGCTGAGAAATATTCCTGCCTGTGCATAATTAAGGAAGAAAAATATGTATTTAAACAATCTTATTGATACTGGAAATAAAGGAAAGAATGCCCAGTTAGCCTGTCCATCTCCCGGCTTTATGCTTCCAGAAAGACTATATCCTTTTTCAGCAATCTTAATATACCAGTCTGCATCGCCACCAAGAAACATCTTAGCAAATGTAATATTATTGCCAAATGCTGAATTGGTAACACAGCCAATAAATATATAAAATAGCCTTGATACAAGCAAAATCAAAAGAACATTTTTCGCAATCTGCTTATTCTCTTTAGTAGCAATCCTGTTCCATAATCCAACCGCCTTCTCCTTCATACGTTTACCTTTCTTCTTAATTAGTAAATACGGATACACAATAACGAAACATTAAAGTTGTTGGGTTCTGACCCTGACATTATAATCATTTCTATTCGTTACCTGTAGCCTGTTCCTGTTCTTTTAAATATTTAATATACCTTTCCACAGCATTCTGCCAGGTTGGAAGCGGTGTAAATCCTGCCTCTTTAAGCTTTGATTTATCTAATCTTGAATTAAATGGCCTTGCCGCCTTTGAAAGGCCATATTCTTCTGTGGATACCGGAATAACCTTAATATCCATTCCAGCCTGTCTGTATATTTCACACGCAAAATCATACCACGAAATATAGCCACCCTCATTAGTTGCATGATAATATCCATATTTCTCTGTAGCTATCATATCAACTAATAATACTGCCAGATCAAGTGTATATGTTGGTGTTCCTATCTGGTCATTAACAACTCTTACAGTCTCGTGGTTCTTTCCAACCTTAATCATTGTCTTTATAAAATTATTGCCATTAGCACCGAATACCCATGCTATTCTTACTATAAAATATTTAGAAAGTGTATCAGCAACCGCAAGCTCACCCTCAAGCTTAGTCTGTCCATATACATTAAGCGGCTTGTATTCCTTGCAGTCCGGCTCCCAAGGCTTCTCACCCTGCCCATTAAACACATAATCTGTGCTTATATATACCATTTTACAATCAAGCTTCTTAGCCGCCTTTGCAATATTAGCTGTCCCTTTGGCATTGACAGCTCTTACCTTCTCAACCTTGTCATCATCTTCTGCCATATCTACTGCCGTCCACGCCGCACAGTGTATAATAACATCTGGTGATACACTGCTTATAACCTCATCTACAACAGCCTCATCTGTTATGTCCATCTTGACATATTCCATTGTTGTAACAGCACTATTATCCTGAATACCACTGTAATTATCAGCTATATCACTTCCTATTCCTGTGTACCCTCTTTTATCGAGTTCATTCATAACGTCATGACCTAACTGACCTGACACTCCTGTTACTAATACTTTCATACTTTCTCCTTAATGTCTTCTATTATCTTTCAATTTAATTATAATCCAGCGCATTAATACTATTACAAATATTATTTATATACAATATAAATAATTTAATCACTTGTAATGAAATCATACACAACTTTCCCAAGTCTATCAGGTGCATATCTTTTAACTACATTTGCATATGCTTCTGTATCAACCTCTGTATTATATGACAATAATTCATCTGCAAGATTGTTTATCTGCTCATATTCATTACATCTTATATTAAATGTATTAATATTGCCGTCTGTAATCTCATCAAATATAGGAAGATTACTTGCTATAATTGGCTTTTTAAAACGCATAACCTCAATAATCGGCATACCAAACCCCTCGGCCTTCGACGGAAACACAAAAGCTGACATTGAGGCATACAGCTCGTGCTTTTTATCGTGGGTCACATAATCAAGATAAGTTATATCTTCATCTAACATCATTGCCGACCTTACAATCTGGTTAATCTCTTCTTCCTGCATTTTTCCACCAAGAATAAGTTTCTTCTTTCCGCCCCGGTTCTTATATTGCAAATAGCCTTTTATAAGAAGGTCAACGCCCTTTCTTTTCTCCATATTGCCAACATAAAGAAAATAATCATCATCTTTATTATCCCATTGTTTCTTAACAGGATTAGATATTATATAAGCATTAACATTCGCTATGCTCTTAGCTTCCGGGAAAAATTCTTCCGTTGTACTTTTGGTCTGTTCTGAATTATATAGAATCATATCTGTATTCTTAAGTGTCTTTTTAAGATTGTACTTAAAATACATACTATATACTTGTCCGAAATATTCAACATATTCTATTGGAAACATATCGTGTATTGTAATCATAGTCTTAAAGCTACCGCCGAGGTTAATCGGAATTATCGTATTAACTTCCCAGAATATATCAGGCTTAATAATATCAAGCTGCTTTTTCACATATGCAAAATAAGCATAAACTCCGGCACTCTTATACACCTGTTTTCCCTTTGTATATACTTTTATTCCATTTTTAATAAATGACTTAATATATTCACTCTCTGCAACATCTGATATAAGAACGAATTCCAAATCCTCATATTTCATAAGCTGCTTAAGAAAGTCATTAAGATACATTCCCACTCCGCTTGGTCTGCTGCCAAGCGTTCTTGCATCAACCGCTATCTTCATCTTTTTAATCCTTATTCTGCATATTTGTCCATAATTCCTGCAATTATATGGGCTGACCTGTCCCACGAATGATTTGAAAGTACATTCTGCACTGCCTCGTCACTCACCTTATTCTTTTCTAACAGCTCATCTATATTCACATCAGGCTTATGACAGTTGACATATGTAGCCGCATTTTTGTAAATCTCGTGCAGCACCGGAATATCACCAAGAACAATCTCAGCTCCCATACAGAGTGCCTCCATAGGTGGTATTCCAAAGCCCTCATAGGTTGATGGGAATAAAAATGCTTTGCAGTATTTCATAAGTGCTCTCGCCTCTGAATCCCTGGCATAACCAATCGCCACTACATTGCCAAGCTTTTCTATTCCAGACCTGTCCCCAAGACTTTCACCTGCTATTACATATGTACTTTCTGGGTGAAGCTTCGCATTATTAAGAATCCAGTTAAGATTCTTATTAGGTGCTAATGAAGCCATATACAGATAATATTTATGTCTTTTTATTCTTGAAGCATACTTGTCAAATATACTCTCGTCTATGCTGTTCACATCAAAGTGCTGCCAGCCATTGCCTGCAACTACTATTTCCTTACCATGGGTATTATAATTATCAATGATTTCTTTTCTGGAAAACCCACTGACCGTTATTATCGCATCAGCACTCTTAAAGGCTTTAAGATACATAAGCTTTCTGAACAATATCTCATGCCAGTCACCCGGCTCTCTAAAGAACTCCTTATGTGTCTTAAATGCTATGTCGTGTACCGTAACTATTCCATTTTTCATAAACAGTGATACTTCATTACATAAATATACAGGCTTAGCCTTCTGCTTGTCCACATATCTCTGAAACGTGAACTGTTCCCACATTCTTCCAGATTTTCCAGCCAATATAACAATCTTAATGTTATTATAGTGTGTCTTATAGCTGTTAATCTCCGCAGATGTACCTTCTGAATCAATCTCGGGCACAGCTATCTCAACCTCGTAAGGCTTATCCGCCATATATTTATCAAGTTCTTTTGTTATTTGTCTTGCGTACCTCTGGACACCTTTAATATGTCCATACAAAAAGCTTCCATCAATAATATATTTCATAGTAACCTCTTTTTGCAGTTTCTTATTGTATATCATTATCCGATACATGGTCAGGCTTATAAGTTGGAACGAATTCCTTTACAAGCCGTCTTACTGCCATCGCATCTTCTTTGTAAGCTGTTTCCTTAAGGACTTCTAGCTTGTCCTCAAAATTGTCTTTATCAAATTCAATAGGCTTGCCTATATGAATAAGCTTATTCTGTGTATCCTGAAGCCCTTCCTCTGCCATAAGAAGTTCTTCATATAACTTCTCACCAGGTCTTAAACCAGTATATTTAATCTCCATATCCACACCAAGTGTGTAACCTGATAGTCTTATAAGATTCTTTGCAAGGTCATCTATCTTTACCGGCTCACCCATATCAAGAATAAATATCTCACCACACTTGGCGTATGCACCCGCCTGAATAACAAGCGACACGGCCTCCGG
>ENA-OPJG01000080-OPJG01000080.1-human-gut-metagenome-genome-assembly--contig:-NODE-80-length-23297-cov-2.240728_pt1 | contig 23297 bp, 34 predicted proteins | sample MGYA00241414_ERZ501657 | MGnify/ENA primary metagenome ERZ501657 (study PRJEB25962, sample SAMEA2042296) | human gut metagenome | biome: human gut; feature: human-associated habitat; material: faeces... | reverse complement strand
CAGGACAAGCCTGTGAATGCCTATATTGTAGTGAGTGAGGCGGAGGGTGCAGTCAAGGATAATATCGAGCGCAAGCAGAGACAGGCTCAGCAGTTTATGAGCATTTTGGCAAATCGCACAAAGGACACTCTCCTTGCTGAACTCAACAGGACAAGCAAAATCACTACATCATACATACCAACAGAAAGGATGGAGTTGCCAAGTTGGATAGTGTAATCAAGCAATATGTGGATGACAAGATGGCACTGTATAACGGTGACAGCGCTGAGGTATTAAAGGGCATACCTGATAACTCAATCCACTTTCAGATATATTCGCCGCCCTTTGCATCCTTGTATGTCTATTCAAACAGTGAGAGAGACCTTGGGAATTGCAAGACTCTCAGTGAGTTCTATCATCAGTTTGAATACATAGTCAAGGAATTATACAGATGCCTGATGCCCGGCAGACTGATGGCTGTCCACTGTATGAATCTGCCTACAACAAAGGGCAGAGATGGATTCATCGGCATTCAGGATTTCAGAGGGGATTTGATAAAACTCTTTGAGAGTGTGGGATTTCATTATCATAGTGAGGTCTGCATTTGGAAAGACCCTGTAGTGCAGATGCAGAGGACAAAGGCTCTTGGACTGCTGCACAAGCAAATCAAAAAGGACAGTTCAATGAGCAGACAGGGATTGCCGGAGTATCTTGTCATTATGAGAAAGCCGGGAGACAATCCTGAGCCAATCTCTCATACAAATGAGACTTTCCCTGTATCAGAGTGGCAGAAATATGCCTCTCCTGTATGGATGGACATCAATCCATCTGATACCCTGCAGAGTAAATCTTGCAGAGAGGAAAAGGATGAAAAACATATCTGCCCTTTGCAACTCTCTGTGATTCGCAGAGCAATAGACCTGTGGAGCAATCCCGGAGAGACCGTTCTCACTCCGTTTATGGGCATCGGCTCTGAGGCTTATGTTGCCCTTGAAAGAGAGAGAAAGGCAATAGGTATTGAATTAAAGAGCAGTTGGTTTGAGCAGGCAGTGAGGAACTGCAAAGAGGTCACTAACCGCTCAACGCAAATCACATTTGATTAAGGAGGCAGTATGAAAGAGATGAAAGCAGAGTATTTCTTTCCCTTGCTCCTCATCGCATTAGATGTGGGTGCCGCCTCAGTTTACTTTTTCAGTGGTGATTATAAAAAAGCAATATATTGGATTGCGACAGCAGTCCTCAATGTATGTGTAACTTTTTAGGAGGTTGCTATGAATAAAGACTTTGTAATGAACATTACACAGGAGAGAATTGTGAGTATCTTGCATCAGGCAGATGACTTTGTCACTGCAAGAGAGTTCAAACGTAGAATCGGCATCACTCCTCGTCAGCTGAGGCTTGAGGTTGCAGAGTTAAGGACTCAGGGATTGATTATTGACTCCGGCAACTATGGATATAAAATTGCCAAGACACAGAAAGAGGCGGAGAGGTGCATTGCAAGACTCAGAGCGCAGGCTTATTCCATCCTTGATGTGACTGATGCAATGAACAAAAATAAGTCAGCATTGCCTGTTGAGGAGGCTTGCTGATGAATAGCAGACAAAAAGGAGCAGCCGGAGAGCGAGAACTCGCAAAGGTTCTCCGCTCATACGGATTTGAAACAAGGCGAGGACAGCAATATTGTGGATCCAACGGTGATGCCGATGTGGTCGGCTTGCCGGGAGTCCACATTGAGTGCAAGAGGGTTGAGCGCCTCAATCTTGAGGATGCTATGGCTCAATCAAGAGCAGATGCAAGACCGGGAGAGATTCCTGTTGTAATGCACAGAAAGAACAATTGCAAGTGGCTTGTTACCCTCAGCATTGATGACTTTATGACTTTATACAAGGAGACAGACTATGACAGGAAATGAATATCAGGCTATGGCTATGAGAACAAATGACAATGGCTGCAGTGAAAGATTAAACAATTTTATCAATTCAGAGGGCAGTGAATCTGACTTTGAAAAGGATATCAAGGTCGGAGACCTCATCAATGGTGTGCTTGGTCTCTGTGGTGAGACAGGTGAGGTCAGTGAGCATATCAAAAAGGCTGTATTTCACGGTCACGGACTCAACAAGGAGCAGATTTCAAAAGAGTTGGGAGATGTGATGTGGTATGTGGCAATGTGTTGCCACGCTCTCAACATTTCCCTTGATGATGTGATGAAAGGCAACATTGACAAGCTGAGAAAGAGATATCCTGACGGATTCTCAACTGATGCCTCAATTCACAGAGAGGAGTATTTGAAAAATGACTGATGGAAAAATGCTCGGCATCCTTGATAACCTCAAAGACCAATACAAAAGAGAGGCAAAGGATAGAGAGGACAAAGAGATTTTATTCGCTCTTGAGATGGCAACTGAATTGCTTACAAGAGGCATTGACCTTGCATCAGAAAATGAGCAGTTAAAGGCAAAACTTGATGATTCATACGCCAAGTGCAATGCAATGGCAGCAGAGTCTGTGAAATACAAGGATGCAGCCACTGATGAGGCAAGGTGCAGTGCCAATTTAAAAGCAGAAGTGAGAATTCTCAAAGAGTGCATTACTCTGATTTGCAGGGAGGTATGCAGATGAGCAATCAGCTGATGTTTGACGGCTTTTCTCAAAGCATCAAATCAACTGATTGGAAATGGACAATGTCACAAAAGGATTACCCACAAGAAAAGCGTCAAATAAGGGTATTCTCTTGCTTTTCTTGTGGGGGGGTAGCACTATGGGCTACAAATTAGCAGGGTGTGAGGTCATCGGCAATTGTGAGATAGACAAGCAGATGAATGAGGTGTATGTGAAAAATCATCATCCCAAATTCAATTACTGTATGGATATCAGAGATTTCAACAATCTGCCGGATGATGAACTGCCTGAGGAGTTATTCAATCTTGATATACTTGATGGCTCTCCTCCCTGCACTACATTTTCAATGGCAGGTGACAGAGAGGACACTTGGGGTAAAAAGAAAAAATTTAGAGAGGGTCAGGCAGAGCAGACTCTTGACGATTTATCCTTTGTGTTTATTGAGACCGTCAGAAAATTAAAGCCTAAATGCGTCATTATGGAGAATGTTGAGGGATTGCTGCTTGGTGCAGCTTGGACTTATGTGCAGCGTATCTATAAGGAATTTATGGATGCCGGATATCAAATCAATCATTATCTTTGTAAAGGTGAGCAGATGGGAGTGCCTCAAAATAGGCATAGGGCATTTTTTATTGCTTTCCGTTCAGATGTTCAGTTCGATTTTTACCAATTGAATATGTGCTTTGATTATGAGCCTATCCTTTATGGAGATATAAAAGAGGGCATTGGTGCAGAGTTGGTAAAAGATACTCAACAATACAGAATGCTTTGCCAAGCAGAGCATTGTGACCACTCAATAGGTGATGTGCTTGAGAGAACAGGTCACAAAAAAAGATGCTTTAATGACAAAATAGTATGGGAGGATGAGGTGTGTTGCACCATTTCCGGAAAATGCAATATTATGAGAGGCACTGATAAGACCAAAATCAGCAAAGAGGATATCATCCACGCTCAGACCTTTCCTGAGGACTATGATTTCAATGGCTGCAATGTCGGATATATCTGTGGTATGTCAGTCCCTCCTGTGATGATTAAACGCATTGTAAACAGGCTTATTGATACAGGAGTATTTGACAATGAATAAATATTATGTTGCCAATGTGAGTGGTGGCAAAGATAGTGTTGCAATGTTCTTGATGTTGTATGCTTGGAAAAGACAGATTGATGAGGTTGTGTTCTTTGATACCGGGTGGGAGTTTGATTCCATTTATGAAAATATGAAACATATTGAGCATATGTGTGACTTAAAAGGCATCAAATTCACAAGATTATATCCGTCTCAGTCATTTGAGCATTTTGCTTTTGAGCATATCCACAAAAACAGAAAAGGGCAAATAGTTAAAGGTTATTCTTGGTGTGGTGGTATGTGTAGGTGGGGTACTACCTTTAAGACCTCCACAATAAAAAAACATTTTCAACAGCCTGAATATGAGGACAAGGAAATATTCCACTACATAGGACTTGCTGCTGATGAGCAAAATAGGATTGCCAAGAACACAGACCCTCACAAAATCTATCCACTTGCAGAGTTGAATGTGACCGAAAAAGAGGCACTTGAAATCTGCAAACTGAATAGATATAGATTTGAGGAGGATGGCGTTTACCTTTATGACATCCTTGACAGAGTATCTTGTTGGTGCTGTGGTAATAAGAATCTTAAAGAGTTGAAAAATTACTATAAGTATCTGCCAAGGTATTGGGAAATGCTCAAGGAATATCAAGCAAGGACAGACAGACCATTCAGGAGAGATGGCAAGACAATATTTGACCTTGAGGAAAGATTCAAAAAGGAGATAACTGATGAAAGCATACAATAGAAAAAAAGGCACTCTGACGGTGGCGCAGAGACAAGTTCTCAAGCAGTGTGTTGTTGAGGAATTTGCCAAGCACAAGGCTGCCTATGAGAAAAAATGCAATGACAGGATATTCTTTCTGCATTACCTTGCTCTTGCAATGGTGCTTGATGAGGAACTCGGCTTTGGTGAAAAGCGCAGAGCCAAAATTCTCAATGCCTGTATGGCGAAAGTGGCAGAGATTGGAGAGTATCTGACAAGCAATACATTCATTGAGGGTGATGAGGGAGAGAAACAATATGATGTTGAGTTCAATCTCCAAAGGCTTGAGGAATTTGCTAAAGAGTACAATATCGCTTGGGATGAGAGTATCTTTGTTGATGTAGAGGAGGAGATGACACAATGACCAATGGAGATTGTATTGAATTAGTGCCAAGGAAATGCATCAATGGTAAAACAAGATGCTTTGAATTGACAGGGATATATTGTAAGCATTTCAAATTTTCAAGAGACTTAATGGAGTGTGGTTGTTGTTTGGATGGCAAAAAGTATGTTGAATGTAAATATCGCAAATCAAATCCAAGACAGTGTGAGCATTTCATAGATAAGGATGAGGAGGCGATTACCAATGGCTGATTTCAGATGTTGGAATGAGGATTGTATTCACAATGATAACAGCAATCACTGTACTTGTAATGCACTTGTCATCAATATTGGCGATGATTATCACTATGGTTGTGATGAGTATTTGTCATATATGAATACAATAGAGTATCAGACTCCATACTATAAAGCCTGTGAAGACAGTACCACAGGAGAGCCTGTCAAGGTCTTATCAAGAGGCAAAAAAATTATGATTAAAGATGAAGTGTTCTATACCGAGATAAAGGACATTGAGCGCAATAGTGATTGTTATGTTACTCACGGCAGGACAGGCTATTGTGGAGAGTATCAAAGAATCATTGACAGATGGGATTTGATTGAGCTGAGCCTTAATAAGTTGCCGGATGTCACCTCATATCCTGATGGACTCATCTATGATGGCAAATGCTACAAGAAAGAGGGATGTAATGGCAAAGATGACATTTAAGAGGCTTTACAACTACAATACCATAGTTGAGCAGATTGACTTTATTGAAAGCAAGGAAATGCCTGAGCAGCTCAAAGGCATTGATTACTCAAAGCCATCAGTTCAGAGCAATACAATCTCAAAGCCTGCTGAGGATGCCGCAATTGAGTGTGTCACCATTGAGCAAGAGTATCAGAGGCTCTGCAAGGAAAAGGCAGAACTTGATGCCTTTATCTATGACATTGAGGATGAGTTCACAAGGGCAATTGCAATACAGAGATTTATATATGAGCAGTCATATCCTGATATTGCTCGGTCTTTGCTGAGCAACAGGAATAAGGTCTCAAAGACACTCAAAAAATACATAAAAAATAGTGCAGAGTGATGCAGGTTGTTGCATTGACTTGTAAAAAGCCTATTTGTTATAATAGAATTGTATGAGTGCAGATGTGAGGAACATTCCTCATTGCACAGGCATCTGCGCTTTGCAACTGTGGGTGTCTTTATGAGTAACTCATAATAAACATCTCCTCAAAGTGCTTGCAGATGACTCTGACCGCCGTCTGCAGGTGCTATTTTTTATACAGAGGATTAGCCAAGAGGTAAAGGCAACGGACTTTGACTCCGTTATTATCTGTTCAAGTCAGATATCCTCTGCCATTTTATCCTCCTTCCTATAGTGGCATCTGCCTTGCCGGGCAATGCCACACATATGCTGATGTAACTCAATTGGTAGAGGGATTGCCTTGTAAGCAATAGGCTGTGAGTTCAAGTCTCACCATCAGCTCCACATATACCGCCGTAGCTTAATCGGTGAAAGCTCTGAGGTACCATAACAACTGTACAGGAGATGAGAGTTCAAATCTCTCCGGCGGCTCCAAATCCCATTAGTATGCAGCATCTCTCTATGAGCCTATATGCTCTGTGAGGGGTGCTGCAAGTATTTTTATTGAAAGGAATGTGATTGTATTGCCTAATGAGAATAGACTCTCTGTAAAGCAAGAGGCTTTTTGTATGCATTATGCCAAGACAGGCAATGCAACAGAATCCTATATTGCTGCAGGCTATAAAGCAAAAGATAATAATGTTGCAAGAGCAAACGCAGCAAGATTGATAGCAAATGATAACATCAAAAAAAGATTGCAAGAATTGGCTCAAGAGGTCAAAAATGACAAGATTGCCGATGTTCAGGAAATCCAAGAATACCTCACCTCAGTGATGAGGAGAGAGAAAATGGAGAATGCAGTTGTTACAATATCAACAAAGACCTCATTCTATAAGCCTGACGATGAGGGCAAGATGAGGAAATACACAGAGGAGACTGAAATCCCTCAGCTTGTTGAATATCCCACAAAGATATCAGATGCCAACAAGGCTGCAGAGACTCTTGCCAAGATGCAAGGCGCATTTGATAACAAGTTAAAGGTAGAGATGACAGTGCCTGTGTTTGAGGGGGAGGATGACATTGAGGATTGATATATTAGGTGTTGAGTACACTCTTGAGGAGAGAAATGAGCAAGAGGATGACCGCCTTATCGGTAAAGATGGATATTGTGACAATTCCTCCAAAGAGTGTATTGTTGATAAGATGGAGAGGTCTGACAGAGATACTCTCAAAAATATTGACATATACAAGCGCTCGGTCAAAAGGCACGAACTAATCCACGCCTTTTTGCACGAATCAGGACTTGATGTCTGCTGCCCTTGGGCAAATGAGGAAATGGTTGACTTCCTTGCCATCCAATTCCCAAAACTGCTCAAGATATTCAAGGATGCTGATTGTCTGTGAGCATAAAGCGAAAAAAATACAATATATCCAAACTTGTTGGCAAAGGCTATGGCAAGTTTTGGAAATTCAAGGGCAGATACAGAGTTGTAAAAGGCAGCCGACGGAGCAAGAAATCAAAGACAATGGCACTGTGGTCTATTTACAATCTGATGAAATACAAAGACTCAAATCTGCTTGTTGTCCGTAAAACATATAGGACACTCAAAGATAGTTGTTTTACAGAGTTAAAGTGGGCAATCCGGCGCTTAGGCGTTGAGCATTTATGGAATGTCAAAGAGAGTCCACTTGAAATGACATACATCCCTACCGGGCAAAAGATATATTTCAGGGGTCTTGATGACCCTCTCAAGATAACATCAATCTCTGTTGAGATTGGTGTTCTTTGTTGGATGTGGATTGAGGAGGCTTATGAGATTACCAATGAGGATGACTTTGACACCTTGGCAGAGTCAATGCTTGGTGATTGTCCTCCCGGTCTATTCAAACAGATTACATTGACATTCAATCCTTGGAGTGAAAAGACTTGGATAAAAAAGAGATTTTTTGACTGTCCTCCAAGTGACAATGTCCTTGCAATGACCACAACATATGAATGCAATGAATGGCTCTCACTTGAGGACTTGGAAATCTTTGAGGAAATGAAAGAGAACAATCCTCGCAGATACAGAGTAGCAGGTCTTGGTGAGTGGGGTATTGTTGACGGTCTTGTATATGAGAATTGGGTTGAGAGGAATTTTGACATCCATCAACTCATTAAGGATAGAGAGAAAATCAAATCAGCCTTTGGTCTTGACTTTGGCTATACCAATGACCCATCAGCCTTTTTCTGTGGGATGATTGACCAAGAGGCAAAAGAGATATATGTCTTTGATGAGTTCTATAAAAGAGGAATGCAGAATGAGGACATATATTCAGAGATTTGCAAAATGGGATATAGGAAAGAGAGAATCACAGGCGATTCAGGAGAGCCAAAGAGTATTGACAGGCTCAAGATTTTAGGCTTGCCGAATATCGAGGGTGCAAGAAAGGGCAAAGACAGTGTAATGAATGGCATTGACTTTATCCAAGGCTATACAATCATAGTCCATCCTCAGTGTGTGAATTTCATCACAGAGATATCCAATTATGTGTGGGCAAAGGATAAATTTGGAAAGACACTCAATCAGCCTATTGATGATTTCAATCACCTGATGGATGCTATGCGCTATGCACTAGAGAGACACATCATTGCTGATGATTGGCTTATTTAAGGAGTGATTTATTTGCTTTCAGAGGCAGAAATCAAAAAGTTAATAACCGATGACCACTCATCCACAAAGAAAAGGCTTGCCCGGTTAGGTCAGCGGTATTATGAGGGCAAGCACGATATTCTCAGTTATAAGATGTTTTACTACAACAAGGATGGCAATCTTGTTGAAGATAATGTCAGGAGCAATATCAAGATTTGTCATCCATTTTTCACTGAATTGGTTGACCAATGTGTGCAATATATGTTGTCGGGCAAGAAGCCGATGGTCAAGTCTGAGGATGCTGAGTTGCAGAATCACCTCAACCTCCGATTTGGTGATGCATTCAAGACAGAACTGAGTGACACACTCACAGATGTCTGCACAGGTGGATTTGGCTATATGTATGCATATAAGAATGCCAAGGATATAACAACATTCACCTATGCCGATGCTCAAGGCGTTGTTGAGGTCAGAGAGAAAGAGACTGATGACAGAACTGCATACACAATCTATTGGTATGTTGACAGATATGACAAGTCAAAGAATACCCTCATCAAGCGCATTCAGGTGTGGGATGACAAGAATGTGTATTATTATATGCAACAGAATGATGGCGAGATTCAGCCGGATAACAATGAGCCTATCAATCCAAGACCTCATATTGTTTACTCAATTGACGGTGAGGAGGGCAGATTCGGTGACAGTCTCGGCTATATTCCGTTTTTCCGCATTGACAGTAACAGAAAGCAGACAAGCCATCTTGCACCAATTAAGGCAATCATTGATGACTATGACCTTATGGCTTGTGGTCTCTCAAATAACCTCCAAGACATCTCTGATTCACTCTATGTGGTCAAGGGATTCAAAGGTGATAATCTTGATGAGCTGATTCACAATGTCAAACAAAAAAAGGTCATTGGCGTTGGCGCTGATGGTGATGTTGATGTCAAGACGGTCAATCTGCCATATGATGCAAGAGTCAAAAAGTTGGAGATTGACAAAGAGGATATATATCACTTCGGTATGGGATTCAATCCCAATCAGGTTGGTGATGGCAACATCACAAACATTGTCATCCAATCCCGGTATGCTCTTTTGGAGTTAAAGTGCAATAAACTGCAGCCAAGAGTCAAGGCTATGCTTGAGCAGTTAGTTCAAATTGCCATTGATGAAATCAATGCACAGAATGGCACTGACTACACAATGGAGGATGTTGAGTTCGATTTCACAAGAGAGACAATGACCAATGCTTCTGATAATGCTGCCATTGAAAAGACCAAGGCAGAGACTCAGCAGATACTCCTCAACACAATCCTCAATGCCGCCTCTCACCTTGATGATGAGACCATCATCATTGCTATCTGTGAGGTGCTTGAGTTGGATTATGAGGAAATCAAAGACCGATTACCAAAAGAGCCTCAAACAAACCTTAATGTAGCAAGTAACGCTCTGACGGAGGAGCCTGAGGATGAGCCTCTTGAGGAGTGATGTGATTGAAAAGGCGAGAAAAAGAGGTATTTCAGGCAACTCTTGATGATGAGAGAGCGCTGTTATCTCAAATTGAGCAGAATTACATAAATGCTCTTGCGGATATCAAGAAAAAGATAAAAAAACTGCAAGAGAGAGGTGACACTCAGTCAATTGCCTATCAAATTCAATTCCAAGAGCAAATGGAGGAGCAAATTAACAGATATCTTGACATTTTAGAGTCAGAGAATGTTGACAGCATCCGCAAATACCTTGAGAAATGCTATGAGACAGGATTCATTGGCAATCTGTATCAATTACAGGACTGTGATGTCAATGTTGTGGCTCCAATCAATCAAAGAACGGTTATCCGGGCAACAAGGATGACTGCCGATGGTGTGAAATTGTCCAAAAAGATAAAGGGCAACACTGAACTCCTCAAAAAGCAAGTAGTTCAAGAGATGCAGAGAGGCTTTTCAACCTCAATGCCTTATCTTGACATTGCAAGAAATATATCTGACAGAGGAGAGTCAGACCTCAATAGAGCAATGCGAATTGCAAGGACAGAGGGCAACAGGATATACAATGAGGCTGCTCTTGATTCTGCTCAGGCAGCAGTCAAAGCCGGAGTGGACACTGTCAAGCAATGGGTTGCAATCCTTGATGGTAGGACAAGAGAATCACATCAGAAGGTTGATGGTGAGTGGGTTGAACTCAATGACAAATTCTCAAATGGACTCTTTTTGCCGGGAGACAAGAATGCACCTGCAGCTGAGATTGTCAATTGCAGATGCAAGGCTGTTTTTGTACCTCGATGGGAGGTTGACAGCAAGGCTCCAAGGCTTAGAATGGACAACATTGAGAAAAAGGTCATTGAGGCTGACAATTTCCAAGATTGGAGACAAAAATACTACTCCGCTATTGATAATTTGCGGAAAGATGTTATAATAGATAATAAGACCTATTCCTATATAAACGATTCACAATGGCAACGGTTGATGAATCTGTGCAGGAAAAATGAGAGTGCAGATGAACACAGGCAGATATGGAGGCATCAGTCTCAAAAACAGAAAGCCGGATATGTTCAGACAAACAACTCATTTGAAATCAATGCAGCACTGAGAGCCGGAGACACAAGCACATTAAAGCCTGATGACCTTGTCACAATCAGGACTCTCAATGATGTCATTGACAGGACACAGATGAAAGATTGCATCATTGCTGACAGATATTGTGATGAGGGATTCTTGGATGCGGTCTTTGGTGTCAAACTCAAGAGTAACAGAGTGGCTGATGTTGATGATGCAGTCAATCAATTAAAGGCTTTTATTGGTATTACCAAGACAGAGCCTGCTTTTATGAGTGTCAGCCTGAAATCAGATAAAAATGTCTTTACTGACAGGCATATCAAGATGAAAGTGTTGCTTGAGGATGGCAAAAGTGTATATGTAACAAATAACAGGGTTGAGAGTGAGGCAATACTCCACACAGGCACCAAGTACAGACTGCTTGATGTCAACAGACTGACTGACCACAAAGGCAATAGTTGGGTGGAGATGCTTATTAAAATCATTAAATAGGTGATACAATGACCGATGAACAGAAAGCAAAGCAGAGATTCTTTGCATCAGACAAGGAAATAACGAATTTCATTCCGCAGTGTGCAGTGTGCAAGAACGTTGACGGTATGAATTGCAAGGCATTGAAAGGAAAGCGCCCGGAAAAGTATTATATTGACGAGCATCCCGAATATCAGAAATGCCCTCATTTCAAACTCAACAAAAATGCACATTTGGCTGAGGAATTTGAGAAAATGTCACAAAACAATAACTGATAGCACTCACAGTGGATTGTGGGTGCTATTTTTATGCTTAAAATTCATAGTTGATTGAGGCACTTTGCAATTTTGCAGGGTGCTTTTTTTCATATTCTCGGCAGAGATATAAAATGCAAACAATTTCACCTCTGATAAGTGATATAAACTGTCAGGCGCAGTGGAGTCACCACATATAAAAACAGAGCGCAAGGAGAAAGTATGGAATTTCTCAAAACGGTACTCGGGCAGGAACTTTTTGCTCAGGTCGAGGCAAAAATCAATGAGCATAATGCTGCAGAAAAAGACGAGAGCAAGCACATCAAGATTGCCAATCTCGGTGAAGGCGGTTATGTGAGCAAAGACAAGCACTCTGCTCTTGAAACTGAAAAGAACAGCATTCAGGAACAGTTGACGGCGGCTCAACAGCTTATTGATGATTACAAGAAATCATCCAAGAATGATGATGCGGCACAGCAGAAAATCACTGAATACGAGACCAAAGTCACTCAACTCACCACAGAGTTGGAGCAGGCAAAACTTGACTCAGCACTCAAGATTGCTTTGCTGCAGGCAAAGGCATCTGATGTTGACTATCTGATGTTCAAAATCAAAAAGGATGGCAAGGAGTTAAAACTTGATGACAAGGGCGAGGTTAAAGGTCTTGATGACATTATCTCCTCACTCAAGACTCAGTTGCCTGCACAGTTTGAGAGTGATTCAGCAGGCAGGAGAAAGATTTATGAGAATAATCTGCCCGGCTCCAATGACGATGACGAGGGTGAGCCTCAGACACTTGCTGAGGCAATTCAGCAGTCATATGAAAATAACGATTAAGAAAGGAATGACAGTATATGGCTATCACATTAAATGAAATGAAAGTCGGAATGTCTGACAAACTTGCTGCCAAGGTAGTTGAGTCTTTCATCAGACAGTCTGAAATCCTTGAACTTATGCCTTTTGACAACTGCGTATCTCCTGACGGAGGCGGTGGCTCAACTCTCACTTATGGCTATATTCAGGAAAAACTCCCCTCAACAACTGCTTTCAGAGCACTCAACACAGAATACACTGCTAATGAGGCGACTCTTGAAAAGAAAACAGTTGACCTTGCTATTTTCGGCGGCGCATTTGAGATCGACCGTGTTCTCAAATCTGCTGAGGGCAAGTACAACAATATGGCATTTCAGCTTGAACAGAAAATCAAGGCTGCAGTGTCCACTTTCCACAATGCAATGATTAACGGTGACTCTGCAAGCATTACCAATTCCTTTGATGGTCTTGACAAGATGCTTGTTGGTCAGTCCACTGAAATCGGCGCATCCTCGATTATTGACCTTTCCACGATGGCAAACATCAAGACCAATGCAGATGAGTTCTATGAGGCTCTCACAGCGCTCATCAATGACACCAATGCTGATGCAATTATGGTCAACAAGGGTCTCAAGACAAAGATTCAGACCGTTGCAAGAATCCTTGGCTACAAGACTGAATCTGAGGAGGCATTCGGCAGAAAGGTACTCAATATTGACGGTTGCCGCATTATTGACCTCAAGAACATTGCCACTGTATCAAGCGGTGCTGCAGTTGAGACTCCCATCATCGGCACCAAGACAAGAACAATCGGCGGCAGTTCCAAGACCGGTCTCACTGATATCTATTCAGTACATTTCAATGTTGATGACGGATTCCACGGTGTCACTCTTACAGGTGACAAGGGCATCAAGTCCTATTTGCCTGATTTTAACGCTCCCGGCGCTGTCAAAAAGGGTGAGGTTGAGATGGTTGCTGCAGTTGCGCTCAAGAATGTCAAGAGTGCAGGTGTACTCCGTAACATCAAGATTGCCTAATCTGAAAGGAGAGATATATTATGGCTGACAATAAGACATACATTGTTGAAACACCTATCCCCAATTATTGTGGCATCGGCGCCGCCGGAATTCAGTTTGCCAATGGTAAAGCTGAAATCAAAGGCGGTTGGGTAGCCGAATGGTACAAGGAAAGAGGCTACAAGGTGACAGAAAAGGGTGGCGCATTCAATGTCGATAAGGCAACAAAGAATGACCTCCTTGCCAATGCTGCTGAGAATGGCATTGACATCCCTGAGGGTGCAAAGGTTGATGACATCAGAGCAGCCATCAAAGCAGCACAAAAATAAATAAGAGAGGCGGTGCAACTCAATGATTTTATCTGTAATAGAGTTACAATCCTATGTTGATGTGAAATCAATGACGGATACGCAGATTGAGGCTAAATTGAGAGGTCTTGAGAAAGCAATCCGCAATGAGACCAACAACAACTTTCAGAATCGTAAAAAGCGATTCACTGCACCATCAGATGATAAATCAATACTGTGTACCAATCCATATTTTGCTGTGGGAGATACCATTGAAATCTCCCAATCCATCAATGATGGTCTGTATGTCATTACCTCCATTGAAAATGACATAATGCTCCTTGACAAGCCGATATATCCGGCTGACTCAAATCTCATCACTAAGGTTGAGTATGATGATGATGTCAAGATGGGCGTTGTTGACATTGTGAGATGGGAGGACAAGATGAGAGATAAGATGGGAGTTGCATCAGAGACAATCTCAAGGCACTCTGTATCTTACTTCTCACAGGATGCAGCAAATACCCTTATGGGATATCCAAAGGCTCTCCTTGGCTTTTTAGAACCTTATTACAGGGCGAGGTTTTGAGTATGATAGGCGGCAATATTGATGCAATCATTCAGATAAAACATACAGGCTCCAAAAACGCCATAGGCGAGAGAGAATCCGCTTGGCTGAATGTCGGCAAAGTCAGAGGATGGCTTGATTATATGAGCGGTGAGGCAAAATACTCATCATTCAATGCCAAAGTGCAAGAATCAAGCCATCTTTTTATGTGTGATTATCAGGAGGATGTTGAAAAACTATACTTTTTGTTTGATGGTAATGATGATTATATCCTTGACAGTGAAAATTGCACAATCAGGACAAGGACAGGAGCCGATAGAGAGAATTTTGAGAGTGTAACAAGTGAGAATGCAAGAATGCTCATCAAAGGCGCTATCTATGACATAGTGCTGATTGATAATCCTATGGAATTAAATCAGCATTATGAGATTTATCTCAAAAGGGTTGGTCAGTAATGGCGAATGATATTAAATTTGTGAATAATTCTGCAAAGTGTAAAGAGGAAATAAAGCAGGCAGGGGTGAGGTGGCTATATCAGTGCTGCCAAATCCTCATAAAGCAGATTATTGACCTTTACAGAGCAGATACCGGGCAAACAAGAAATTCATTTGACTATATTGTTGATGAGGGTGAGTTGGAGGCAACTATCGGCTCACCTATGGAAAATGCAATATGGGAGGAATTTGGCACAGGTATCTTTGCAGAAAATGGAAACGGTCGCAAAACGCCTTGGACATACAAAGACCGCAAAGGCAAATGGTATAAAACTAATGGTAAAACAGGCACAAAAGCATTCCGGCGCAGTTTTGATGTCAGAAAAAAGCAAATGCAAGACCTTTTGGATGATGAGTTAGGAGGCTTGAAATGGTAGAGTGTTTTGGTGTTATTGATAAAATACTCACTGATAATGGCATCAACTATGAATTTCAAAGGCAAAACAAGAGAAAGACCTATCCCTACTGTGTAGGCAGTTATCAGGAGACAGGCAATTCTGTTGAGAGCGGATTGCAAGAGTTGATGTTCTATCTTGATTGTTATGCCACAGGCACTCGGCTTGAATTGGAGCAACTGAAAGAACAAATCAAGCAATTATTTATGGATTTTACCACAGTGACGGAATCAGGCACAGGGATTGCAATAAACTATGAGAACTCAATCCCAGTGCCTATTGATACATCTGATTATAAACACATTCAAATAAATCTTACTGTTAAAGAATGGAGCGTGAATGAATGAGCAAGACAGGAAAAAATGGCGTAACATCTGATACTGCTAAAAATATTCCTTTTGGTGCAGGCACTATCCACAAAGGATTAAAGTGTACTGAGGGCGTATGGAATTTTGCCAACTCGCTTGTAGGCGCAACATCCGGCGGCAGTCACTTGGTGATTACACCTGAATATACTGACATCAATATTGATGGGGTACACGTTCAGGTGAAAGGTCTCACCAAGAAAAAGACAGGAGAGACTGCAACTCTTGAGGTCAATTGGGCGGAACTGTCCGCAGATATCATCAAGGATGCAATCAATGGTGCAGTCAGCACTGATGATGCAGTGACAGGCTACACTCTCCTTGAAAGCAAGCCGGATATTGTTGAGGGCGATTATTGGGATAACATTGCATTTGTTGGCAAGACTCTTGACGGCAGAAATATCATTGTTATTCTTGACAATGCTCTTTGCACTAACGGTCTTGACCTCCAAGGTCAGGACAAGACTCAGGGTGTACTTACCACTACACACGAATGCTCGGCAGAGTTAAGTGATGATGGAGAGGTCGATTATGACACTCTGCCTTATCACATCTATTATCCTACTGCTGCAGCGCAGATCAATAACTAATCTGAGGAGGATTATATTATGAAATATGAAATGAGGACACTGAACGCAACTGACATATTCCCTATGTTAGACATTATTTCAAAAATCGGCTTGAGGAATATTAAGTCATTAGTTAATGATGGCACAATTGAGACAATTGTCGCAACTGCTAAGGCAGATGAAGATTCCAATGGAGCAAACAAGACCAAGAGAGATGCACTTGAAAGAGTCGGCATCTCTCTTTTCCTTGAATTAGGCGACATTGTCTGTGGCAACATTATGAAATGTCAGGATGAAATATTCAATTTCCTTGCAGCTCTCTGCAATGTTGATGGTGAGGAAATCAAGACCATCGGGATGGATGAATTTGCTGAACTCATCATCACATTTCTCAAAAAGGATGAGTTGGGGGATTTTATGAGGGTTGTCTCAAAATTTCTCAAATAGGTGATTTTGAGTTTATGGACTTGCTCTGTAAAAGGTACGCAAGTCCTTTTTCTTTTGTAGATATTGCAATCTCACAAGGAAGATTCTGTGTCTTTATTGAATTTCTGCAAGACAAAAATGAGGAGAGTATGGAGTGGCAGTATTATCTCCACAAAGTACACGATTCAAATGTCTCTTTTGAAAATTTCAGGGATAGAATACGCAACATCTCAAAAGCACCTAAAAAGATTGATTTTGTGGCAACAATAGAGCAATCGCAAGACATACTAAATGGCTTTAATCCTTATTCATAAAGGAGGAAAGCAATGGAGTTATTCAAACTCTTAGGCAAGATCGCTGTTGAAAATACTGATGCCAATAAAGCGATTGATGAAACTGTTGACAAGGCAAGCAATTCACAAAGCAAATTAGTCGATGGCTTAGGGAAATTCGGCAAAGTGATGGCTGCAGTCGGTGGTATTGCTGCCTCTGCTCTTGCAACAGGTGGCGCTGCAGTTGTCTCGCTCACAAAGAATGCTGTTGAGGCTTATGGCGACTATGAGCAACTTGTGGGTGGCTCTCAATTATTGTTTGGGGATGCCTATGATTTCATAGCAGACAAGGCTGCGAATGCATATAAGACTTTGCAGATGAGTCAGAGTGATTATCTGCAACAGGTCAACGGTTTTGCAGTAGGTCTCAAGACTGCATTGGGTGGCAATGAAAAGGCAGCAGCGCAACTTGCAGACCGAATCCTCACAGCTGAGGCTGATGTTGTCGCCGCAACAGGTAACTCCCAAGAGGCTGTGCAGAATGCCTTTAACGGCATAATGAAATCCAACTATACTATGTTGGATAACCTCCAACTCGGCATTAAACCTACTAAAGAGGGTATGCAGGAGGTTATTGACAAAGTAAATGAGTGGAATACTGCCAATGGCAATGCAACAAGTTATCAGATAGATAACCTTGCTGATTGTCAGTCAGCACTTGTTGACTACATTGAGATGCAAGGCTTAGCCGGATATGCGGCGAATGAGGCACTTGATACAATTCAAGGCTCGATGTCGTCAGCAAAGGCGGCTTGGCAGAATCTTGTTGTTGGAATGGCTGATGATACTCAGAACTTTGATTCACTGATGGATAACTTTGTCGATAGTGTGATGGCTGTCGGCAAAAACATCATTCCAAGAGTTGAGACAACGCTCTCCGGCGTTGGTAAACTGATAACAGGATTTGCAGAAAAATTGGCACCTCAAGTCATTGGGATGCTCCCCTCACTTGTTGAGGGTCTGTTGCCAAAGATACTTGATGCTGCAACAGCAATGGCGGATGCTATCTTGGGCATTTTGCCGGGAATAGTCTCCGCTTTGGTCGCAGTTGTGCCTCAACTCGTCAATGCAATAGCCACATTGATACCGCAACTTATCAATGTTGGTATGGACATTGTCATTGCATTGCTTGATGGTATTACACAGGTATTGCCTCAGATTGTTGTTTCAATTGTTGAGTTGATACCACAGATTATTGATGCTTTGCTCGGCTGTGTGCCTGACTTACTGAATGCAGCAATACAATTGCTTTTAGCGATTGTTGATGCAATTCCTGATATAGCGAGTGCGCTCTCCGCTGCACTGCCTCAAATCATCAATACCATAGTCACAACATTAGTGGCTGCAATTCCACAATTGATTACAGGAGCAATCCAATTGCTGATGGCAATCTGTGAGGCTATACCACAGGTATTGCCGCCTCTCATTGAGGCGTTACCTCAAATTATTGATGGAATTGTAACAGGTTTGCTTGCAGCTCAGGAAGTACTGCTTGACGGAGCATTGCAATTGCTGATGGCAATAGTTGATGCTATTCCTTTAATGCTTGATAAGTTGATGCCTCAACTTTCTGAGATAGTATCAACAATAGTATCAAGCCTCATTGCAAAACTGCCCACACTTATCCAAGGTTCCTTAGAATTATTCCTTGGCTTAGTGACAGGATTCTCACAGATGATTCCCTCATTAGTGGCAGCACTGCCCAAGGTTATCAGTGCCTTGATTTCAGGCTTGACCGCTCCTGTAAAAGGGCTATTCCAAGGATTATGGGATGGTATAAAGAGCATATTTGCTCCAATTGTCGGTTGGTTTGCTGACAAGTTCAATTCTGTCAAAGAGAAAATGACTGCACCTGTTGAAAAGGCAAAAGAGACAATCAAGGGCATTGTTGACAAGATTTCAGGCTTTTTCAGTGGAGCAAATTTCTCATTTCCTCACATAAAACTGCCACATTTCAGTGTATCACCAAGTGGATGGAAAGTCAGTGACTTATTACAAGGCTCTATCCCTAAGCTCGGCATCAGTTGGTATGCAAGAGCGATGGATAACGGTCTTATTATGGATAAGCCTACTATCTTTGGTGTCAATGGTGATGGAAATCTGATGGCAGGCGGTGAGGCAGGCAGTGAGACTGTTGTCGGCACTAACAGTTTGATGAATATGATTCAGGAGGCTGTCAACAATGCATTTGAGGGCAACACAAGACTGCTTGAGTTGATTCTTGCTGAATTGAAACAAATTGATAATACCTTTGCAGATAAACTCTGTGAGGCATTAAAATCACTTGGTATCGAGTGGGACGAAAGAGAATTGGCAAGGTTGGTGAGAAAGTATGCTTGACAAATTTTATTATCTAAACAATTTTGGTGAAAAAATCAATTTCGGTATGGATGGAATTTATGCCTGCTATAACGATTTACGGGATTATGAATGGAGTTACGAAAGTTCCAATAACATAATAACTGGATTTATACGGGGCATAAAAACAAAAAAATTGCCCGTGATTTTTTTATCCGAGTCGGGCGAGAAAACCCGTAAGTTGCGAAATAAGGCATATGAGATCGCCGAAAAGGATATTCTTGCCGGTAAAAAAGGTAAGTTGTATGTTAACGGTTATTACATGGAATGTTGGCTTTACGGAGCAAAAAACACTATGTATTTAAATAATGAAAGCTATTTGAAAACAGAATTCTCCGTTGTAACGGATAAGTCCGAATGGGTTAAATCCACTGCTCTTCCGTTTGAACCGATAACAAATGTTGTCGGCGATGCAGATGTTGATTTCGATTTTGATTATCCTATTGACTTTCAGGTGCAACCGGTTGCAACAAATACCTTAATTAACCCGTACGCCTTTCCTTGTCAATTCATTCTTAATATTTATGGGGCTTGCGAAAACCCAACTGTGGAAATAGGTGATTACACTTATTCATTTAACTGCATATTAAGTGAGGGCGAACGCCTCGAGGTTAACAGCTCAACACGGAAAATTTACAAGTATTCGGCAAATGGCAATAAAGAGAATTATTTTAATTGCCGAAATAAGCAAGCTTCTGTGTTTGAACCTATTCCAAGCGGTAACAAACAGATTCATTGGAATAACAAGTTTTCGTTTAATCTTGTCATCATTCAACAGCGGTCAGAACCTGAATGGAGTTATACCGTTGCAAGCGCAGCTGATGTTACCGATATTGAGGTGGTAAACAATAAATATTACTTACTTGATGCCAATGGTGAATATATTAGAGATAGTGCTAATGAACCTATCAGCGTACAAACGGCAGGTGATTAAGTATGGATTTTATAGTTGCAGATGCGAACAAAAAAGACTTGTGCTTCCTTGACGGCGGCACAAGTCTTGATTTTGATATTGGTTCGGAAGATGATTTTCAAATGTCTGTTCCGCTTACGGATTATGACGAAACCGTTCACACAAGCGGAAATATCTTATATTGTGTAGGCACTGAATATGGCGGCGTTATGGATGACCCTGAAATCAGCACCAAAGACAATAAAATCACGTTTACCGGCGATACATTTAGGGGAATGCTGAAAAAGAAATACATTGAACCGCCTGAAGGTGAAGATTACCGCATAATTAACGGTGAAGCAAACGAATGCATTCAATCGCTGATACAGACGGCATTTACAAGCACAATTTTCAGTGTGGCAAGCCTTGACACAGGTGCAGAAATTAAAAATTTTCAATTTGACCGTTATTGCTCATTGCTTGACGGCTTAACAAAAATGCTTGCATCAGTCAATCAACGGTTGATCATTAAAGCAATCAGGACGAAAGATGATTTTACAATTGAACTATCGTCAAAACCGATTGTTGATTATTCACAAGATATTGAATTTTCGCAAGACAACAATATCAATTTCAAAATCAAAAAAGTTACAAACAAATATAACTATATGATAGCACTTGGCAAAGGTGAACTTCACGAACGCCAAGTGCTGTATTTTTCATCTGCTGACGGCAATGTAACAAGTGTTTCGTCAATTCCCAAAGGCGAAAATGTTAAAGTATATTTTTATGACAATTCTTCAACAGAGAATTTAGAAGAAGATGCGATTAACAAATTTGCAGAAATAAATTCAAGCGATGAATATTCAATGACAATTAAAGGTGATGTTGAATTAGAACTCGGCGATATTGTCGGTGGTAGAGATTATATAACAGGTATGAGTATTGCACAACCTGTTACAAGAAAAATAGTCAAAATAAGCAACAGAAATCACAGTATTTCATACGAAATAGGGGGTGGAAGCAATGGCTAAAATAATAACCGCACATACGGGAACACCGCATATTACTTCAGATGATGCGGCAGCTTTGCATAAAGCAATTATCGGTGATAATGATTATTTGGTTGGGGATAACCCTGCCAAATTCAAGGCAACATTGCTTGACAATAATGTAATTCAACTTTCGGAAGGGGAAGTTGTAATTCAAGGAACACATGTGAGAATTCATGCAACTGATAAAGTAACAATCGCCGCAGGTCAAGCCGGATTAAACAGAATTGATATCATTGCGGTATGTTATTCAAAAACCGAAGCCGGTATTGAATCAGCAGAATTAAAAGTGCTTTCAGGCAAAGCAGCTGTTTCGCCAACTGCGCCAACAGTTACGCAAGCGGATATTCGCAATGGTGCATTGTATCACGAAATGCCGCTATTTACCGTCAGTATTAACGGCACAGCGATTGACAGCGTAACAATGGTATGTGAAACGGTGCAGTCATTGTCTGCGGCATTTAAGCAAATCGCAAACAATGCAAGCAGCATCGGAAAGCTTAATGAATATGGTACAGAAATTGAAAAAATGAAAAGTAATCAAATTTTGTGGTCAGGTGCTTTTTATATGAATGCTTCGCAAGTGGCGAATTTATCAGCGCCAATCAGCGAACAAACACACGGTATCATTTTAGTGTTCTCGGGATACGGAAGCGGTCATGTATACAACGATGATGTTCACTGCTTCATTTTCCCGAAGTACCTTTTAGGGCAAGGAAAGATGAATTGTAAATATCCATTATTTGGGGGACTTGCTTCGGTATTTGGGTTGAAAGGCTTATATATATCCGATTCAACAATAACAGGTCATGTAAATAATACAGCAGCCGGTCATGGTGTTTTGTCTTACAACAATTCTGCCTTTGTCCTTCGATATGTTATTGGTTTTTAAGGGGGGTTAATTTAATATGGGAAAAATAAATAATTATCCTGAATTGTCATCGGTTAATGGTGATGAAGTGCTTGTTGCCGAAACTTTTAATGGTACAAGAAGTGTGCGCATTAAAGCGTTAAACGGTTTTTTCGAAAAAACCGATAATTGGCGCAAAATTATTGATTATACAGTGCCATCTGATGTTGCCTTCGTCGAGTTTAAAGAAGATAAGGACGGTAATCCGTTTGAGCTTAAGAAGTGTAAGGTGATCTTGTCAATTCCCATTAGCAGTAGCCTTAGTACAGGCATGCAATATCCGACTATTGCATTTCGCGATGAGATAGTAGCCGATCCGGAAGATACCGAATCCAAATACTATGCAACTTCAATTATGCTGTCAAACAATGCTTCATATTCGACATATTCACCGACATGCGAAACGCTGATTTCTGCTATTTCAATTCCATTTTTTGAGTGCCATGCTTTCATGAACGCCGCAGGGTTAAATTCTTATGGTGCACAAGGTGATTATAGCAAAAAAAGCGCAGCTCAAAGTGCAAATACGGTATATGATAAAATGAATTATTTTAGATTTTGGGATGATAACGCTTCAGCGGCAAAACAAATTCCAAAGGGGACAATAATTAGAATGTGGGGTGTTGATTATGATTAAAGCAGTCATAAATGGTGAAGTTGTGGAAGTCGATGAAAAAAATATACCACAAACATCTTCAAGGCATAGGGAGGATGAGGAATGACTGAGTGGAATATAGTTACGGTTATTGTTGTCATTGTTGGGCTCATCGGCACGGTGGCAGCTCCACTGATGAAGAACACAAGAGCCATGACTCAATTAGGCGCTGAGATTAAGAATTTGATTTATCGTATCGAGATAAACGAAAAAGAAACGGACGAGCTCAAGGTCAAGGCTTCAAGCCGTCACAAACAGATTTTTGAACGCCTCGATGAGCAGGGCGAAAAAATCAACAACCATGAGGTCAGAATTTCTGCTCTTGAACATAAGGAGGATAAATAATGAAAATCAACTGGAAAGTAAGACTTAAAAGCGGCTCTTGGTGGCTTGGTATTATTTCCGCC
>ENA-OPJG01000072-OPJG01000072.1-human-gut-metagenome-genome-assembly--contig:-NODE-72-length-25313-cov-4.183863_pt1 | contig 25313 bp, 40 predicted proteins | sample MGYA00241414_ERZ501657 | MGnify/ENA primary metagenome ERZ501657 (study PRJEB25962, sample SAMEA2042296) | human gut metagenome | biome: human gut; feature: human-associated habitat; material: faeces... | reverse complement strand
GTTCAGCAGGTAATTCTTTAGCAAGTACTGATATGAATCCTTCCGGGTATAAGGTATATAAGATTCGATATCCATAATCTGAATGTGGCAAGAATACATCCATGATGTTTTTGAGTAATGGGTATAGCTTCCATTGGTTATCCTCTAGGAATCGTTTCCATTCATCCATTTCGCTAGCATCATAGTTAGCAGTTAATTGAATGTGATAACATTGTGTTTCCGTATCGATTGGGATAAATAGGTTGGTGACTACCTCAATTTCGTTTGAAGGCTTTTTGTATTGAGTAATTGGATACCAGATACCTTCGTTTTTCCATTGATTGAGCTGGAATATTGTCATCCCAGATTCAAGTAAGTTGGTGAGTTTGTAAAGATTAACCATGTTGTTGTCTATTTTAAAATGAATAAATATATTTTTATTTCTCACTACAAAGATAAGAATAATAAATAATATATGCAAATATAACTGAGGTAGAGGCAGGCTCTTAGTTAGGTTAGAGTCCTGCCTCTGGGATAGATATGAAAACAACTGGTTAATCGTCGTTAAGGGAACCCTCATTTAAAGTTTCATTAAGTACCTCATTAAGGAGTTCTGCACGTTGTTCTTTTGATAGGCCATCCAGTGTTCCTTTGATTCTCTCCTTTAATGCCTTTTTAAGAGTATTTTGGTACTGATTGATAAAGGTAATTGAAGAGATTGGTACTGGTATGAGTACTCTCATTTGTGTAGTATGATTACATGTATTTAGTAATTCTGATAACTCCTTACGGTTTTCCAATGAATGTTGAATAACCATGGCGATTACATCTGGTTGTTGAACATCAGTACAACCTGAAGCATAGCGTACAATTCTATCAAAGGTTGATTCTGTAATGTCAAAGGGCATACCATTTAAGAAGGGTTCCCTGAAGTCAGGGTTCATTGTTTCTGTTTCTAAAATAGCTCTGATTTTCATAATTCTACTTCTCCTATTCCGTTAGCAAGTAAATAATCGTAATACAAATGTACGTTAGTATCTCCGTAAGTCCTAATATAGGATTCAGCATCCTCTGGGTCTGCTGAGACCCAGGGATATTCTTGTATCTGTGCCTTATGTAACTGTAAGGCCAGAGATTTTAATTCTTCTTCGTTCATGATATTCTGAAGTTAAGTTGGTAAACCCAATGATTTTTATCCAGCTTGGTGAATGAGATAAAGATACCGTCACCATCGGTAAAATTTTGCATAAATCGTATGCAGCCATCGGCAATGATGTTTTCTCTTGGTCGGTCTACTGTAACCAGGCTTTCAAATGTAAATGTATAATAGCAAGTTTCATATACCCAGATTTGATTGATATCGATGCAAGCCAGTTGGTAGTTATCATATACCTTACTGAGTAACTCAAATAGGTTGTCCTTTAAATTTTCCTTTTCCTCATCTGTAAGAGAGAAAGTGTTTTTGTTGTTAATGAATCTTTTAAGTACCTCCTCCAGGTTCTGGATAGAGGATTTAGATGTTGTTGTTTCCATATTTTTATCTATTTTTAAAATTGATATGCAAATATAATTCTTTTATATTATACTACAAAATAATACTCTTTTATTTTTAAAACGGCTGAAGATAGGAGTACATTAGTCTTTAAGTTTTGACCAGACTAAGTTAATAACTTGGGTAAGGAATTGGTCAACATATTTGGGTGGTATAGGTCCTTCTTTCTCTTCTGTAGCCCACCTTTCTTGTAAAGCCTTTACTAAGTCCTGGGCAGCTTTCTCAGTGCCTTCTTTATCTTTAATGATATCTAATAGGTTTCTTACGCATTGGTCTGTATTTCCAAGAGGTATTTGTTTTCGAATTTCTTGTAAACCTCCATCGTAAGTTTCTACTGTCTCAATATAAAGGCAGTCAATTCTAAGGATTATTGTATCTATTAAGACCTCATAATCGATTGGGTCCTCAGGAGCAACTTCTTCTATGATTCTGTACATTTTAATTAGGGCATCAAGGATACCTTGCATATCCGGGTCTTCTTCTTTAATAGGGATACGATTGATAATTCCAACTTGTTCGAGGGTTAAGTAATACTTGGTTTGCATGGTTATAAAATTTTAATAGTTTATTAATTCATTACAAATATAAGAAATATATTTATATCTGCAAAAGAATTAATAAACTATTTAATAATTACTGAGGTAGAGCCCGGAATCTGTTTAAGTCCCAATCGTACTTTCTGTCTCCCTTATTAGTAAATACCCAAAGGTAATGGTCTTTATATTCCTTTGATATGGTATTATACTTAGAGGTCTGAATGATGATACGATTTGGTTCGTATTCAAGTAATTCTGCATGTACTGTAGATACATGATGACTTTCAAGATTAAGTTTATCCTTGAAGTCTTTAAGGAACTCATCCCGGTTTACACCATAGTTATCTCCCACGAATTTAATGTAATCGTCCTCTACCTGTTCTAACATGGTAGATACCTTGAATCTAAACTTGTTCATCTTTGTTATTTTTAAGGGTTCGTAATTTCTCTTTGAGTTCTTCAGCACATCTTTCAATGATATTACTTACTGCTACCAAGCAATCTTCATCTGCAAATGACATAATGATATCCATACATTCATCAAAGTAATTTCTGATTGATTGAGGATTATTCCAAAGTACATCCCAGTTCTTGCAATAATTAAACCGGATAATATCTACGTATTCATTTACTGATACCTTACTATCTGGTAAATATGGATATACCTTTGAATACATAGATTTAAAATTATCCTCAATCTCCTCATTCAATCTAAACTCTTTTGGTAGAGCCTCATAGTAAGACATATCTGGAATGTAGAATTGGTAAGCAAATTCCTTATCTGTCTGTGCCTCAATTCCCGGGTATGAATTAGCAAATAATACTGGTATTTTATAGAGCAATAAGTCTGGTACTCTATCATATACCTTGTAATGGTCTTGATATTCTTTGTACGCATTAACATATACCCGGTCATCGTATATATGAAGTTCATTGAGTATCGTTTGAACTCTTGAATGAAAGTCTTCTAACTCGAAGTGCATAGCAATGTTAAAGGTATCTTCCATACCCTCTAACTTTTGTAGAGTAATAAGTCTGCGGCTTTTGATTACTCTGATTTTCTTTTTCTTTCTGAATAAGTTGAACATGTGTTAAAATGTAAAGTTAATATATACGTCCTGAGAACCTTTCATGAATTTCTCATGGTTGGTATCATCGAATTTAAAGCAAGAATATTTGCCTAATGAGCGTTCATATTCTCCTCTTACCCATACTGGTGCAGTAGTAGTGGGTTTAAGTTTAAAGTAAGTACCCTGATTGATGTTCTTAATCTTGGTCTTTTTACATTCGGGGTCTAATGTTTCCATATATTTGTCTATTTTTAAAATTGATATGCAAATATAATACTTTTAAATTTAATATGCAAATCCGTATATACACAACTGAGGCCACCATTAATAGGTAGCCTCTAAGTTATTTTCTTTTGTTTAGGAATGATGCAGCAAGGGATGTATCTTCTTCTGCTTCTAGTATTTCATCATCCTCTAAGTACCTATCCATCTCTGGGTCATAAGAATCGGTATCAATCCTCATTTCAATCTCCCTACGCAATTCATGGTGTTCTTTAGAGGATATTTCCATAGCAGCCTTATAGTTATCTGTGATTTGATTGAGTTCTTTCTTATTAAGATTAAGGCCCTCCTTGGACGTATCTACTCCCTCTTGCTTAGTTGCAACTACTTCAGGCAATGAATTAATATCGTATTTGTCCTCTAAGAGTTTTGCTTCTTCAGTTTTAGTAAGTACCTTTTGAGATTCTAATACGATAGTTCTTGCTTCCTCTATCGAGATAGTATTCTCAGCATTGAGATTATTCTGTTGATTGAACTGATTGAAGATATTAGTTGTATTGCCTCCAGTAAGATTACGAATGATTGATTGTAATGATGTAGAAGATTCCAACTTAAGCTTCAATGTCTTATTAACCTCGGACGAAATGAAAGGAGTATATTTACCTCCTTGAGAATCTCTTAAGATTTGCAACTGGTGAGATATCTCCATTCTATCCTCTAATGCCCATGCTAGTTGTTCTCCCAATAACGCGTTAAGTAATTCTTCCTGTTTATCTTTATCCCATATTCTAGAAGACAATAATCTGTCTCTCATGAATACTCGTACATATTCTATATCAATCCCTAATCTATTAGAGAATGAATTGATATCATAGGTTACTCCACACAAAACACCATTACCCATTAACCACTGATTAATAAGGTAATTCTGTACCTTAATCAATGCTTCCTCTTCATGTGTCTTCTGGTATTCTAAAGCCATTGCAGTAGTACCCATAGGACGAGGGAATCTTGTTATCTTATCTTCTTTTGCCATATAAATAAGCCTTTCTTATATCTTTAGATTCATCATATCCTACTAGCTCTAACTTATAACATACATAGCAATTAATACTAAGGTTATAGAAATATGCCTTATAGGTTTTCTTTTTCACTGCCAAATTAAAAGAATCACCAGAGACATAATCCCTGGTGAAAATTAATTTATCACATTTGCCTATCGGAATACTAAGGCAAAGTTTCCAATCCTTGGCAATAAATCTATTGCCGTGAAGGTCTAGGATTTCCTTTGCCATGACTTCCCTTTTTATAGGTAGATTGTTTTTTGTCTTGTTCATTGAGGTATTCCTTCTTCCTTTTTTCAATGAACTGTTGGATATCTGGGAACATCTTTGCTCTTAAAGGTACTACCTGAGTAGCAAAGAAAGCATTCCATAGGTTCTGTGTAAATCCTTCACCTACTTTAAGCTTGGATATTGCCCAGAATTTACTTTCGAAATTCTTAATGATTTCCTTGAACCGATAATAATATAACTTATGAGTCTTAGGGTTAATGCCAATGGTAGTAGTTTGGCAATAATCTAGAAACTCTTTACCCAATTCGGAAATAAACTCTTCCCTTTTAAAATCGTAATTCTCTTGGTCGAGTTTAAATAACTTTACGTAATCTATTGCTTCCATATATTTACTCTTTAATTGTTTCTAAAGGATAAGCCTTTAGTGTTACTTTCTTGGTTGCATCCTGGACCTGAAATAAATATCCTCGGTAATTATCCTCATAATAGGAGGACCAGATTGCTTCCTTTACCCTGTACCAATCTAAAGTCTTGGCACCTTTGGGGATTCCCGTGATTAATAACATGTGAGGGTTTTCTCCCACTTGAATGTTAAAAATATCCTTGCCATCAAAGTTACCTATTACTACATAGTCCGGAAAGGTAGGGTATTCCTTTAATTTAGGGTAAGGTACACCCAAACTATCTACTATGGTTTCAGGCTCTATGATTTGATCCTGAAATCGGATATTTAGTTTCGATTTACCTATGTATAGGTCTTTGACTATATTCGTGAACATATGTAGATTATTATATGGGTTATACCTTGGTCCTTGAAGTTATTTAGGTTAGTTGCCTTTTCCTCAAGTTTCCTTAGTGTCTTTCTAGAATCTGTACAGATTCTTCTGGTTGGATTTCTAACCAGCATCAGAATATTCTCTAGTGCAGGTTGCAAAGCATTAACTGGTCCTGCATAAAGTATCTCATGCTTCTTCCCACTAATTACATTGTATTGGGTTTTATAGGCATACTTACCTTTGATATAAGTTACCTCAACCTTTTCTATTTCTTCTTTTCTTATGTTTCTTACCATAACCGTCTTTATTTACATAATCTGATATTTCGTCTAATTGTCCCAAGAGTAATGCCTGCACAAATATAGGTACAGGCCTGAAAAAGAAGTTTCTTATGTTACTGGTGTTAATATACCAATCGTATACAATAAAGAACTTCTTAATCTTCCTATGTTTAAGTGAACGTTGAACTAAGTAGGTTTTAACGCATCTCTTATGCAACTCCACCAACTCCTTGTCTTGCTTTAACATCTCCTTTGCGGAGAATATAGTGTAATCCATTTTTATACCTTTAGAAGGTTAATACAATGAGGAAGGTACTCTGATATTGGGTACCTTCCCTGAGAGGTAAAATCAAGCAACTTGTTCTGGCTTAAGGACTTTATTCCTGAAGTCCTCATATGCCTTGGCAGCTTTCTTGTATTCTTTGGAGTTTTGGTCCTTGATACGGAACATTTCCCGTTCAAGTCTGTGAAGTTCATTACGAGTTTGTTGTCTCCATTTCTTCCGGGCCAGTGTATCGGTTACATCCTTTGGATATACATATTTTACTTCCCGGTTGGAGATTACCTTTTCGATGATGGAGGGTTTCTGTTGTTTTTCAACATCTTTTACTACCTCTGCTTTTTTAGAGGTTTTCTTTGTTGGTTTGGGTTCTTCCGGAGTAACCTGAACCAATTTGGCACCTGCAAATTTCTTGGCAGCTTTCTTGTATTCTTCTACCAATTGAGCCTTAGTCTTTTTAGTTCCCTGGGCCTTAGTAGTTTTAGACTTGGATGTAGCATCCTTAATTCCTTCTAATTGTTGAGCAACTTTGTTACCGATAAGGTTAGCAACCTTGTTTTCATTCTTTTTCATAACGTCTATATTAAAAATGTTTATAAATGAATTAATTTCTTATCACATTGCAAATATAAGAATAATATTTTATATAGCAATAAAATAAAAAGAATATTTTTAAATAGCTGAGGTTAATCGGCTAAGAAGTCGAAGATCTCTGGAGCATAATCTATCTCGTTTTCTGGGTCTGATAAATATTCGTCCAGGTTTTCGTTATAATAATCGAGTTCTGATTTAGCCTTGGGAGCAGGTACAAAAGGTATACATTTTTCTGGATATTTCTCTGCAAACTTAATAGCATCTTGATAAGTTAACTTCTTATCAGTATAAAATTTAACCCATGTATGGGAGTATCCCACTCCTTTTCTAGTAACTTCGTATTGTTGATATCCAGAATTACTTATCTGGTAGATTTGATTCTCTGGAATGATTTCTATTTCTACCTGATATTCGTATATTCTTTTTCCGAGTTTGTTTGCCATTTCCTGAATTGAATCCATTAATGACTTAGGCTTATCTGCAAATGAGAAACTGTATTTAGTTTCTGGTACATCGTTCTTTTTAAACGACGGAGCAGGATTTATACTAATTGCATCGGATGTAGGTTTTGAACCTATAGCCAATCCAATTAGTATAAATCCTGCTAACCCTATGATAGGTAATTTCTTAAGACCTGAGTTCATAGCCCGTGGTTTTAAACTTGTTTCTGATATTAGAAGAAACGTATTTACCCTTGGATTCTGCTAGGTGTAATTCATTGCAGATTTCTTTAGGTACACCATCATAACGGTAAACTTTGTTGCCTTTGAAAGCAACCCAAAGTTGTTTGTTTTTGGAGTCGTATCCGTAACCTTCAACATTTGAGGATTCGCAAGGAATCATTTCAACTCCAGTGTTCAATTCAACTGATTTTAAGTATTCGTTCTTGTCCATTTTAAATTAAATTATTAATGTGAGTTCAGGATGAAATTTATTGGTTTCTCTGTGTAATAGTTCCCATGCTCCGTAAACTCCTTGGGATAAATCATGTATCCATTCGTCTTCCATTTTGAATAGGATATGAGAACAGATGTATAATTGATATTCGTTCAGAGTCTTTATCAATTGAGGCATTTCGTATATCTCTTCGTAAATCTGAATATGATGATTGACTGAATCAAGCATCTCTTCATTGTTTATCTGTAACAACTTCCTGAGTAAATCGGGTTCTGTTGTAGTGATATTATTTTTGATATTAGTCAATGCCTCAATTTGAATCTGAGCAATGTTCTTTACTACCTCTTTGGTTTCTGCATCCATTTTTTAATATTTATTTTCGTTATACAAATATAAGAATTTTATTTTAATAAATAATACTCTTTTATTAAATACTGAGGTAGAGGTTGTCTATCTAGAGATAGCTTCTTCGATTTTCTGTTTGATTGAATCAGGGAATATTACATCCTTGTACCATCTCATGAAGAACTTAGAAGGCTTTTTCTCGGAGTTGAGAAGTAATTGTCGTTGTTCTGCAGAGAACTTTAATCGTTCTTCTTCAAGCATAAACTTAGGGAACTTTGTGAACTCTGCCTGAGAGAAGGATATGGTTTTCTTACCAACAGAGGCCCTTAACGGTTTCTTCCTTTCTTTATAAAGATACGGAACAATTTTCTTCGATGGTCCACCAAGGATACTAAAGCCGAAGATGACCATTGGGTCGAATTTATCTGCCTTGGGGTCTTTGGCTCGTTTGATACATCTTGCCATCCAGGAGTATGAGTTAGGATATTGCTTGTTGTCAGTGGCTTCTCCCACATCCTTACTGTTGAATTCGAATCCTGGGAAATGAAAAAGAAAGTCCTCTGTAAGAATAAAGACAAATCCCAATTCCCTTAAATACTTAATAATCTCTTGTTGGCTCTTACCTTCTTCAACCATTTTCTCTACATCTGCCAGAATATCTTCCCGAGGTGATTCAGTAAGTTGTTTACTACCAGTAGAGGGTCTTCCTCTTCCCACTGAAGGTTCTTTGATTGGTAAGTTACCTACAAGCTTATCTAAGTAATTCTTAAAGTTCTCAACATCTTGTTTATTTGTAAGAGTTACCTCTATTCTTATAGGTCCCTTATGTTGTACCTTTGGCCCTGAATTCATTTCGGTATACGCATCTACCAATCTATCTTGAATATAGGAACCATTATCTTCAAGTGTAGTGATACGCAGTTTGGGTTTATATGTTTTTTCTTCCATAAAGTCTTAGTATTAAAAAGAAAGGCCTGAACAAAAGTGATTTGCCAGGCCTTTACATCATTAACGAATACTTAATAAGATATGAGATTAATCTTCTTCTTTTTTGGCCTTCTTTTTCTTTTTATCTTTGGCCTTTTTGTCCTTCTTTGCAGGAGCAGCCTTTTCGGTGGCTTCTGCCTTTTCTTTCTTTTCCTTCTTGGGTTTTTCTTCCTTCGGAGCTTTACCGGCAGCCAGTCTTCTCTGTTCCATACGATATTTTTTCTTTTCATCAGAAGTCATTTCCCGACCATCAATGAGAGGATAATCGTATTTGGTAACTCGGCCAGCAGATTCCTTCTTTTCTTTTTTCTCTTTTTTCTTTGAAGCCTTTTCATCTTCTTTGGCTTTTTTCATTTTTACCAATTTGGCTTCGTTCTTTAAATCCTTTTCAGGATACTGGGCAGCGACTTTGTCTCTTTCCTTGTTGAGCTTATTCAAGAGTTCAGTAACCTTTTTACCATGTTTCTTGTCTTTTGACCAATCCTTTTGAGGGTCCAAGTTGTTCTCTTTGAGATAAGCATCCAATGCCTTTTTAGCCTTTGAAAGTTCCGGAGTCTTATTAGACGGTTTGTCTTTCTTCTTGTCTTTCTTCATGTTTCTAAAATTTTTAAGTGGATTGAAATTTCCTTAGTAATTATCCATAGTTATAATATCCTAATCGAAGTAGGGATTTCCTTAATTTCTAGGATTTCTATACTTGCATTTTCAAGAATGGCTCCAAGTTCTAAGGCATCCTTTATCTCTTGCTCAGTAAGATTGACAAAAGTTTGTTCTGCAACCATTTCTCGTCTATCTGAATAATTAACATATTTAAACTTTACAGTACTGATAGTACCTTTTAGTTTTTTATCTAGCCTACCCTTAAAATCCTTAAGCCTACGTTTAAGATATTGAAGGTGAATAACATGGGTTTGATATTTACCTCTCTTATGAGGAGGAGTAACCTTAATCATATACTGAGTATATTCCATATCTTTTAATAAGGTTTGAATACCCTGTATGATGGTTCTTAAATTCATTTCTTCCATGATGGTCTTGGTATTGGTTTATTTTCGATTGCCATTTCGGTTAGCATTTCTTTGGCTTCTTTAATAATTAATTCAGAGAGTTCCCTTTCTTCATTCGATAAGGGAGGGTCCATATCTTTATCTTCTAGTGCATTAGTATAATTCTGAATAAGATTATCTAATGCAAGGATAGTTATATTCTTTCTGATTTCTCTTTTGTCTTCCATAACCTATAAAATAAATAAAGCCTATTGCCTTCTCAGGCAATAGGCTCCCAACATAATTTTTGAAATACTAATAAACTATGCAAACCATTAGCGATGTTATCGCTAATAAGTAAGGGATAGAAGTTTAATCTTCGTCTCCGGCTTCCTCTTCTTCGCCCTTAGCCTTTTTAGCTTTCGGGTTACAGATAATACCGTGTCCTTTTTTGGATTTTACGGTTAGATTGCCCGGTACGAATGTTACGGATGTAGAAGTTGGTTTACCGTCGATGACCAGAACTGATGTTACCACCACTCCCTGATATCCTTCTTTGTTCTTTACTGCGTAACCGTAGTTCTGAACTTCGGATTTATCATTGATTTTGATAACATCAATTTGCTTGCTGTTTGGACGTTGCTCTGCAGGACGGTTTTTCAAAGCTTCCATACGAGCTTTACGTTTTGCTTCTTTTTCAGCATCTTTTTCTTTGCCACCTTTCTTCTTGGTGTCTTCTTTTTTCTTAGTTGCCATAATCTTTTAAGTTTTAGTTTTATTTAATAGAACAATAGTTATTTCTTATGATAAAGGTGGGCTATTGCTTTAGCCCAACCTTCATAGCCGGAGAATGAATTACTTCTTTCCTTTTTTGCCTTTACCTTTGGCTTCTTTCTTTGCCGGGAGTTTGAGACCCAATTCTTTGGCAATTGCTTTGCGAAGTTTTTCGATATCATCTTCTTCAAAGTCATCCGGGTCTGTTTCGAGATCTTTGTCATCGCAAACATCTTCCAGTTCTTCGAAGTCCATTTCGGCAAGAGCTTCACCGGTTAATTCTTCTTCCTCTTCGTCTTCATCTTCGTCGTCGTCCGAGTCTTCATCATCCTCGTCATCTTCATCTTCATCATCAGAGTCCTCATCCTCATCTTCATCATCAGAGTCCTCATCCTCGTCATCCTCATCAGAGTCCTCATCCTCGTCATCCTCATCGGAATCTTCGTCTTCGTCGTCATCATCTTCCTCTTCTGAAGCAAAGAAGTCTTTTGCTTCTTCGGCAGACAACATAATAGGAGCCGGGATAATTTTTACTGAGCCATCTTCATAAGTAATGATGATTGCACCATTAATCTCTTTGCGAGATACTTCCTTTAACTCTACCTTTTTGGTTTCTTTGTTCTTAGCCATTTTCGTAAATGTTTAAATGTTAATAATCAATAGTTATATCACTCTGTTATAAGTTTCTTGTATTTTCTTTCGCTTCCCGTAAGATAAGCAAATGCAATATTATATTGTTTTACCTCATCAATTACAGTCTTTAGTTCTTCTTGAGATTCTATCTTTACATCTTCTGTATCGATAACTTCATCCTGGTCATTATAGGTATTAACCTTAAAGGATTTACCCATGAACGGATTTAATTGTTTATGTACCCTTACTTCCGGTACTGGGTTTTTAGTTTCCATTGCTGTATTTAATTTTAATTATTCCAGGAATACCAACCTTACCAAATACTTCGGTATAGAATTTGTATTTTGGATTTTGCATTGATTTATAGTTATCAGCTAATCTCATGGGAAATACCCAATATTCATTTTCTAGCATCCTGTTTGTCATAATGTAGGCATATTTACTTCTCATCCTATATTTGCTTACAGGAGTGAATCCCTGAAATCTTAAAGCTTTTACTAAGAACCTTTCTTTTGGTTGCCATCCCAAATGATTTAAAGATTCATCATAAAAGATATCAAGCATATCCCTTTGTGCTTTGATAAATAGTACTTTCTGTATCGGGATATCTAATTTCTTTCTTAGGTACAAAGCCAAGGAACATACCAATGGAGGATATTGCAAAGAAAAAATATTATATTTATTCTTTTCCTCTTGACTCAGCCTGTTGTAAATCCTGTAAGATAGCAGAATGGATTTGTATTCTCTTCTTCCGGATATACTTGGAAGATATGCCTTCCCGTTGTCCATACAATTTTTGTGAGTACCTTTCATTGAATACCTTCTTTCCTTTTGATTTAAAGACCCGGTGCATTTGAACCATGAACCTTCGTCTTCTGTGTTTATCAATTTTATATTCATCCGGGATAATAAACTTCCTGGCTTTTACTAATCTCCCTTTATACCAGAATTTAGTAGAACCAGATTTATGTCTTAGACCATTCATATCTTGAAGTGTTCTTATCCCTTGCCTAAGTAATTTCCTGCCTGATATGATATGAATATATTGAAGAACATCTACTCCGTACATATAAACCAAAGTCTTTTTTATCTGATACCTTGTGAAATAAGGAATACCGGTTAAGTGTTTCCGATATAAACTTTTTTCGGTAATATATTTGTTGGTTGTATCTGGTCTCCATGTCCATATATAATATCTATCTTCTCGGATTGGTTCCCTACTACTTTCCTTTAGCTTTACCATTGTTCATAGTCCTCCTTGCAGTTCTAAACCAAAGTGTTATTGATTTATCGTTTGCATCTGGGAACTTCTTTTTCATCCTTCTAGTTACTCTTTCTAAATCGTAACCCTTTGCAACCAATGACCATACATAGGATTTCTTAGTTCCCTTGATGAGATTAAATTCATCCCTTTCTCTTGGTGGTTTCTTTTCTCTGGGTTTTTTTATTCCTGGAACCCTTTTTGATTTCCTTTGCCCATTTTCTCCTTCTTCTCCGAGAAACCCAAGCCTTAATTTCGAATTCCTTAGAGGGTCATCTTTTGAATAACCTATGTTCTCCAATTGTTTATCCATCCAATCATCATATTGGTCAATTAATGATTTGTCTGGTTTATTAGTTGACCTTTCGATATAACCAATTAAATCGAAAACTCCAGCAGCACATGCATCAGGGAAAGGCATACCCAATACTATGGCTTTTCTTTTTAAATCTCTGTAAGTCATATTCCTCCCGGCTGAACCAAGGAAACTGGCTTTTTCTTTTGATGGTGCTGGTTTATTCTTTTTGTTCTTTCTCATATCTTTTATTTTAATTTGTTGCAAATATAATACTTTTTATTTATATAGAAAAATATTTCTATCTATTTTTATAAAAAGCTGAGGTATCTGATATGCGTTCAGCAGCCGTTGATTTAGGCTTTTTCTTCCTTTTCTTTTTAACCTTATCGGCATTGAAGGCCATATCAAGTTTCTTAATACTGAATTCTATATTATTCACTTGATTATAGTTAACTGCTTTTTCCACGCAGCATCTGTACTCAGGCCAGAAGCGTTGTCCTAATTTTACATCAACTGTTTTAATCATAAACTTGGATACCATGAATCCAAATGTATCTGCATCATCTTTCTTTTCGAATACATACATATAGAATCTACTAAATTCACTAACTACCTCATCTAAAGGTCTTACTGGCATTAATAGATATCCATCTGTATATAATTCTTCTGATATTAAGCATACCCAATATTTCTTCTTACCAGGCTTTACTTTATATCTAAACCTTTCTTTCAGTTTTGTGTGCATCCATTCTGGTACTCGTTTTAAAAGGTATTTGATATATATCTTATCCTTTTTATTTAACCGCCTTTTAAATGCAGAAGGCTGTTGTAGCATTCTTGGTAGAATCCTAAAGTTATTCCACCTATCGAACTCTAGAATTAACCTCATTGAATCTAAGTCCCAGGGGTCTTCTGATTCTTTGAGTCTTTTCATATTTCTTTCGATATTACTATTGCTTACCTTTGAGAGTAAGTTAGAAGAGTCTCCAGTATATAGACTAGCTTCTTTCCTTGTTAATCTCTTTTCAATACATCCTTCAATAAAATCACAAAAGCTTCGTTCGCAAGGGCAGTCAGGTCGAAAAATAGAAGTGTGTAACTCGAAAAAATCAGAGAATAATCTGAAGAACTTTTCTGACCTTTCTCTGATTTCTAAATACTTGTAATGTGACAACTTTAAAATTTCACCAGCTTCCCATGAAGATTTGCTTTCTGATAACTGAAGGAATAAGGACTGCCTTTCTATTTCGTTTAAACAGTCCCAAGCTTTCTTCTGAGCATCATTCATAATTAATTCCTCCTAAAATCCATTATTCTATCTATTGATTCACTTGTTATCTCATTTGGGTCATAATCTTGGGAGTTAGCATATAACTTATCTGGGTCATAATTCTGGTACACGCTATAGATTACGTTATCAAAGGGTAACCATATTTCCATTTTACCCATTTCAGGATATAAAAGAAGTTGTACCATTTTATTTATGTGGTCTATACCTAATACCGTAGCATCTATTCCTTCGTATGGATAGCCTTTGAGTACTAAGTAATCGCCTATCTTAACATTCATCAAATCGTCTACAGAATATTTCTTTCCTTCTTTTGCCATTCTCTTAAACCTTTTAACATCCTTTCTGGTGCATGTAGCTACCAATGAGAAATCATCAAAGTCTTCAGAGTTATCTATTCTAGCTTTCTTCTTTCTTTCATGAAGAGTCTCTGTAGACTTTAACCAAGTTCTTATACCTGATATACTTCTCTTCAGTTTGTTTAGAAAAGGTCTAGAGTACGCTAACTCTGTAGGCATCTTGATAAAACCGTAATTGAATAAGATTGGTACTTCTTCGAATATCATCTTACCCTTTGCGGTTTTCTTTAAAACGTTTATCGTAGGGATAATGGCACGTACTTTTTTATATCCCTTTTCTTTAAGTTCTTTATTAATGTTCTGATAATACTTTCGTTCTATGTAGAAGATACAATAAGAATAAGGGATACGTTTCATATTATTTCTTTTTAATGATTAACTTAGCTTGCTTATGAATTAACTTATAAGGTACATTTAAAACCTCACTAGCCATAAATACCATAAGAGTATTCCCGGGTACTTGAATATACATTACTTTAGTAACATATTCTGCAATAATATCTCCCAGTTTTACTCCAACTACGAAGAAAAATTCATTTGCAGGCATAGAATTATACCTCATACATAGAATAGGTACTTTATTTGCCCTTTTGGCATCCTTGCTTGCTTGTTCCCAAAATCTTAGGATATCACAAGTTTTATTACCAAGAAGTATATGTTCAAATTTAATTTCCTTATAGTTTTTACACTCAACTGATATTTTACACCTGTGAGCATGTCTTTCATCTACACAAGTAATATCAGAAGCAGCATCCTTATTAGAATGCCAAGCCCCTGACATTGGAACTCTATTCCAAGTATAAGTGGTCCATTTAGTAAACCACTTAGACATTTTTAATTCAAATCTTGAGCCTTTTTTCTTACTATTCATGATGTATTATATTTTATATCATTATAGTAGTTGGTACCTACTCAGGCCATTCACCTTTTCAACTTGCAGGATTTTAGTATTAGATAATGGAAGTGAATCTAAATGGGTAATTAGAAATAGGGTCTTATTTGCAAAAGTATGCCTGATTAAGGATGTAACCACCTCTACATTATCTGAGCTTAAAGATTCAAATACTTCATCTAAGAAGGCTAGATTAATCCCTTTGGAAGCAGTTAGAGATTCGTTCATAGCAAAAGCCATTGCTACATTACAAAGTTGTCGTTCTCCTCCCGATAGTTCATCATAATCAATAATTTGCCCATCCCTTTCAATTAAAGTATAAAAGTCTTTTCTAATAGTACCCAAATCTATACCAAATTCAATCCTGAATCCCAATACTTGAGAATATTTATCAAGTGTTCTATTTAACATATCCAGAGATGAATCAAACAGATAAGCCTTGATTCCATTATTACCAAGAGGGTCATTGATTAACCAATCGTAATTCTTTAACTCTAATTCCTTATTATGGTAATCCTCGTCTACCTTACGAAGATTCTTTCTAATTTCCTTAAGTTTCTCTTTATATTTAGGAGACATAACCTTAAGTTTCTCTTGTTTGAGTTTTTCCAACTCCTCGTCAATATCAGCAATATCAGAAGCAATATCATCACATTCTTTTTGAAGTCTTTTATACTTCTCATTCGTAGTTCTCAACTCATCCAACCTACCCAGAGCATCTTCATATTCTTCCTGGAGTTTATCTGAGTTTATGATTGCTTTATAGATAATATCTACGCTCTCTTTCGCACGTTTGTAGTGGCCTTTATCTAACTGTATCTTGAGTTTCTTTACAAAATCTGGTAAAGAAACCCCTTCTGCAACCATTCTATTATCCCTAAGCTTTGACTTAAGAGTATCTACATAGGTACTATGTTTTTTAATCTTTACCTGAAGACTTTTTTCTATTTCATCCTTAAGTGACTTTTGTTTTTCAATCAGTAACTTAGTTAGCTTTTCCCTGTCTTTCTTTAACTCTCTACGTTCCGATTTGATTTTCTCTTTAAAACCTTTCTCCCTGTCACGTAAATCAAAGTAAGCCTCTTTACTAGCTTCCAATTCCCTTTTAAGTAACTCGGATTGATGTTCTGCCTCGTTTGCTTGAGCTAACAGGTTATTTTTATCCTGCATAGCTATTCCTTTAGCTATATTCAAGAACTCAAGGTCAAATACTTCCTCAAATATCCTTTTCTTGTCGGCATTTGATTCTTGTATTAACCTCTTAATCCCTTGACCAAACATTATCGAGTTCATGAATAAAGTGTAAGATAATCCAAGTTCTGCATTAATAGTATCTTGGAGTTTATTCTTACCTTTTACATTCACTAACTCATTATCTTTCAGAAATATAAGTCTATCCTTACCTTTAGCTCCATCCTCAAGAACTATATTGCATTTCTGGCATCTGATAATTTTATAGATATGTTCTCCTTTTTGAAAGAATACCTCTACCATTACTCCCTGGTAATCTTTAGGTCTTACCTTTTCCCAGGTAGTTACTTCTGATACTCCTTTTAGGTTTTTACCATATATTGCCCATACCAATGCCGATAAGATAGTTGAATTATGGGTAACTATAAAATCTCTGGTAATATATAGGCCTTCTGAAGAATCTACTTTAATGCACCTACATACCTTTTTCCCTATATATTCAATATTTCTTATGGTATTTACCATTCTATTTCTCCTGGTAAACTCACCATAGGATTTAGTTTTATATTTCCTTAGAAAAGGGTTAAAGGTTAGTCGTATTGAACACACATATGAAGTAGTATACCTACCATACTTAAACCGGGTACTTTCATTTTTAGTAGATAGGCCTCCAAGGGATCTTACCAAATAGCTAATACCATCTCTTAAGTGCTCACTCTTAGATGAATACGTAGAAACCTTTGAGATTTTCTTTTTGGAACCAACACATCCATCAGTATCTAATAAACCAGCTAATAATAATCTACGATTCTCGATTGATGATTTCAAATATAACTCTGGTATAAATTTATCTTTAGACTTACAACCAATTAATCCTAAATCCTTAAGTTCTTTACCTAAACCATGAATCCTAAAGTGTTTAGCTCCTCTTACCTCTGTACCTTCATGAACCATGTTTGGGTCTGGCAAATATGACCTTAATCTATCAACTATCTCTGGCCAATCCTCTCTATTGGTAGATACTCTAACTGTAGGCCTATTACCGGAAATACAACCATCGCCTAATATAAACCCTAATACGTAGGGGTGTATTGGTAATTTAGTATAATTACCATCAATTGGTACGGTTAATGGAGTTGAGTATCTATACTTGAAAGTACCAGGAGCAGTTTTATTCTCAACCTTATAATCCTTTAGTAAAGTCTCGGTATCTAATGTTCTTAGTCTGTCTTTAGCTTTACCAGATTTGAATACTGACCATAAATGGTCTCCAGCACATTCAGTACATGAGCCATCAGAAAAGGTTATTTTGTAAGTATCTAATAGACCTCTATCATAAATACCCAATAGCTTGATAGGTTTACCTGTAACTGGGTTAATTACTTTATCATTAAGAGTTAATTCCCCCATCTTTTTCCAACCATTAGAAGTTAAAACGGGTTCTTCTAAAGGTTGTGCTTTACCTTTACCATTCGGTGCCTTGATAAGTATGGTACAACTTGGGTTTAAAGGTATATGTAGGTTTTCTATTGAACAGAATCCTACTACGTTCATTGTTGTAAATGTTAACATGATTCAGCTTTTTTAAGTATGTCAATCAGTAGTTCTTTCTTATCTTGTTCAGTTATACCTTTTTCCTTAAGATACTTCCTTGCTAGAGCTTTCTTAGAAAGTTGCTTAGTAATTTTATGGTTAGTATTTACTAAGTTACTAGTTTTCTTAGGTAAAACGGTATAATAATTGCCATCATCCTTAATACCATCTTCGGATTCTACATCTACGAATTTAGGGAATTGCTTAAGGTGTACGAATTGCATTGATAAGTCTGAATAAATCTTCCAATATCCTAACTTACAACCTCTATCGGTTCGCCTTTGATGATTAGGTGCACCTATCATATAAACCTTCTTTGATAGTCTTTGAGGTTTATGTATATGACCACATAATATCAAATCAAATCGATTCAAGATATTTACATTGAGATTTTCTACAGAATCAACTTCCCTACCGTCGGTATCCTTTGCTCCAGGATAGTCAGTATGAAGAAGAAGTATGTTCTTTACATTCTTATCTAATTTGAGTTTCTTAAGATATTCACTTAGACCCACATTATTATCAATGTAAGGTACACCATATACTTTTATATCCTTATGATTAGAAGATAAGATAGCAGACCCATAATCTAATATATAAATCCCATACCTTTCTACTCTATAAAGCCAGCTATAGGGAGGTGTACCAGCTTTACTTACCTTCTTGATGTCATGATTCCCTGAAATAGCGTATACCCATAGAGGGTCATAATCATTGTACTTATTAAATTCTTTATAGCATATCTCATCAAGTTCTTGGTCCATATTCTCGGGCTTATGAAATAAGTCCCCACAGAATAAAGCTGGGCAATTATACTTCCTACATTGTTTTTGTATAATCGACAAAACCCTGAAACTATTCAGGGTCCTGTGATTATTCTCATTGAACTTAGCCCAGAGATTAATATGCAAATCTGAAAAGGCTATTGCTATTACTTCTTTCCCCATATCCTATCTAAATGGTAATTGATTTGTTCCGTTCTCATACCTAAATTGAGCTCAGATATACAAATAGTGGGTATTTCCCAATTTGCAAGCAATTCCCCCATAAGAGATGATATCTGAACTTGGAAGAATCTGTTAAGTATTCTCTTACCATTATCTTCCATTGACCAATGCTTATAAGTATCTAGATTTAATGGTAAGAAGATTGCTACATCACATTGATTTTCCATTAAAGTCTTACATTGACAGAAAAAATGTTCCATTTCACATTCTGGTAAAGTTCTTGATTGCTTATACCAAAAATAAGCAGCCAAATCTGCATAACTCCTATCAGTTACAAAGTATTCTCTATCCTTGAATAACCTATTCCTTTTGTTCAGAAGTTGAAAATCTGCTTTATACATTGCCTCCGAACCGAGGGATAATATTTCATTATGTGATACCCCTTCAGTAGCAGGTAATAAATCTGACATACTACCAGAAATAAAAGGTAGATCTTCTCTCTTAGCTACATACTTAGCTAAAGTAGTTTTCCCTATACCAGAGGGACCCACAAACATAATTCTCTTACTCATGATGTAATGCTTTAAATGGTTTTATAAATTCATTTGTCAAAAATGATGCTAAAGAGTATTCGATACAAAGCTCTTTGAATTTCTCATACTTAAACTTCTTCTTTGACTTAAGTGGTAACTTGTCCAATGGGTTATGTCTTACAAACCAGAAGAGGTCAATCAATTGCTCATTCCTTTTCCATATTTGAAGATATTCTTTGTTCTTACTCTGAGCAATGAATTTCTCAATCCTACCTTCATCGAGTATTTTCCTTGCCTTTACTGGACCTATACCAGGAAACCCAGATATATCATCGGAAGTATCTCCAACCATTGCTAAATATTCTACTGTCTCATGAGAATGATATCCGAATAATTCTTTGCAATTATCCATCCTTATCATCTCATCTTTTCTGGGATTATATATCCTCAGGTTATTTGATAGCAACTGATTAAAGTCTTTATCCGATGATATAAGTATCATTTTCTCGGATTGGAATTTTTTAATTGCAAGATATGCTAAGAAGTCATCTCCTTCATATACTGTAGATTTCTTTTTATCGAAGATATAATTAATTCTTAGCATACCCAGCATTTTCATTATAATTGCCTTTTGCTTTTGCAATGATTCGTAATCTACAGATATATTTTTTCTATGCCCCTTGTAATTGGGCAATAACTTCGTCCTTACTGGTGAATGACCATTATCGAATGAAATATAAACCTCATCCGGTTCGAACCTTGTAAGATACATATGTAGAGATTTGAAAAATCCGAATATTGCCCCACTGGGTTTTCCATCAGTAGATTTAAGTTTTTCGAACTTATGGAAGGATTGATGGAGGATATTTTCCCCATCAATCAATAATATTGTTTTCTTACTCATACTCTAAAATCGAATTCATAAAGTGAAACTTCTTGAATCTTTTCGTTACCAAGATAGATATCAAGATAATTCTCAGCAGAACTATAAGCATCTAAGTATCTAACTCTTGGTTCAATTCTCAAATTCTTTTAAGGTATTCTTTAATTACTTTCTCTATACCCTCTACCTCCTTTTTATTCATCTTCTACCTCCTCTTCGTCTTCCGATTCGTTAAATGATTCATATTCTACTCCATCTACTGGATATAAATTAGTAGTCAATGCTACTATCTTCTTTCTAGTTGTACCGATAGTATTTATCTCGGCCTTCTTTAATAGTTTACGACGAAGTTCATCGTCCTCTTCCAAAAGCTTTTGGAATTTCTCTTCCCCTCTTGCAAGAGTTTTTCCTTTGAACTTATATACTCCACCTGAAGATTTTTCTATGATATCATTTTCTACCAATACATCCTCAAGAGCATAGCATCTATCAAAACCTACTTCATGGAACTTAGGATTGAAGTAAACTGGGCACTTACTGATTGTAGGTCTTGGAGGAGCAACTTTATTTTTAATAAGTCGGATTGTGACCAATTTACCAGCTTTCCGTTCTTTACCTTTCTGTTTAACAGTGATAGACCTGCCTGAGTAAAAGGCAGCTCTGATTGAAGCGTAGAACTTAAGTGCTGCACCTCCTGTAGTAGTTGTGTTATCTTTTCCGAATCCGACATTTAAAGCAGTTCTTAATTGGTTAATGTAAATCTGTGTAACTCCTAATCTATAGAATAATTCACTTCTGATACGGAAGTATTTATAAAGAGCTTTTGCTCTACCTCCCATTTCTGCTTTACCCTCTACCATTTTAGAATCTATGTTATCTGCACAATCCATAGCAGCAATAGAATCAATTACTAAGAGTATTGGTTCATTCTTAGTTAACTGAGAACGTAAGTAGATTGCTAAATCTGCTACTGCATCGGAAATATACTCTATACGAGTATCGGTTAATACTGTAACCTTTTCTGGGTCTACACCATTTGCTTCAGCCCAGGAGTTCATCCAAGATTGTTCAGCATCTACCCAAATTACATGACCACCAAGTTGTTGACAGGTATATGCAAAATTATATGCAATAAGGGATTTACCAGAAGATTCTTCTCCAGCTACTTCGAGTACTTTACCAAATGGTATACCACCACCAAATGTATAGTTGAGAGCAAAGAAAGTAGAGGGTAACCATAAGTTTGATTCTACTGTATCTGAAGCCAATCTCATGATACTACCATATTTCTTTAATATCTCATTTTTTGTTGGTACCTTTAAACCAACCTTAGTTTTCTTTGCCATATTAAATTCCTCTTGATTTTAAAATATTCATTGCCTGATTCAATACGTTTTTCTCTTCATCGGTAAACTTCATGAGACTACCCTTGTCGAATACAAGTTCTACTATGTGATATCCCATGAAGGGTACTTCAGACCTCTCTCCATTGGGTAATTCTACTTTGGCATACATCCATGATAATATCATTTCTGCCATAAGAGGGTCTACCAATTCCAATATTAAAACGGGATGTTCCCAAAATTGATTATTTCTGTATATTCCAGATTCTTTATATTTCTGTTTAACCCTTTCAGAAAAATCCCTCACCTTTGCATAATCAAAGTCTGGCCCAATATCATTAATTTCACAAAATCTTCTTATAATCTTTGACTTATCTTCATCTGATAAGTTTGCCCAATATTCTTTTGATACCATAATGTAATGTATTTAGACTAAAGAAGGTGATAACTGAACGAATCTAATTACCACCTTCGAATGAAACCATATATTAACTAACCTTTAGATGTCGGATTTGTAACGTTTCTTCTTTTTCTTTTTGGGTTCATCATCTTCCATGTAATGATCTCTATGAATCCCTTTCTTTTTTGTCTTTTTCTTTGGTTTGTCATCCTCATCATCTCCTCCATGTTCCTCATTTAGGAACTTAGCAAGAAGTTCCTCCAGTTCATCGTAAGATTTAATTTGAGAACGAACTATACCTTCCAGGTCTACATTACCTTGGTACTTCTTGTCCAATTTGGTTGGTTTACAAGCCCGAGCAGAATATGTAGTATCAAGCTTACCAGAACCCGAACGAATAATTTTGATATCGTATCCATTTCTTGGGTCTGTCATATCACCAGCTTCATCCTCATCGAGGTATAAGTCGATAATATCTTGATAAACAGAGCGTGGAACTAGAACTCCCTTATCTTTACCCTCGTAATCAAATTTAGTTCCCTTTTCGTCTGCATAGACCGGACCACCAATAACGTATCTTCTTCTTGGTACGAGAGTTTTTGCAAGTTCCTTGTCATCCTCATCCTTTGAGTTTTTCAATTCTTGATATTTTTCCATGAAGGGGCATGGTTCATCAAAAGTAGCCGGAGATATTACTCCTCCCAGATTACCTCCAAGATAGAACTGAACAATTTCTATACCCAATTCCTGGTCATCTCCCGGAGATTTGATTCTCATACGTAAAGTACCTTCTTTAGGGAATACCAAACCATTTCCGTTTCCCTTAGATTCTAACTGTTTCTTTCTAGCTAGCATCTTTTCCTTTGTAGAAAGTCCACATGATGAAACTTTCTTCTTTTCCTTTTTGTCAAGTGCCATATTAATCGTTATTATTTGGTTCTGAGTAAATTATCTCATTCATACTCAACACCGTTAAAGTGTTCTTTTCCAAAAGTTGTTGTAAGCCTGGGGTAAGCTTGTCTGTTTCAAATTCCATTTCCTTACCTGCATACAAACCATAGGTAACTATTCTACCTACTTGCACCAAATCCCGGTAAGTTCTATATTCTTCGGTAATCTCACCGAGTTTAACTATAACTCCCTTACGGGGAACTCCCTCTTTTACCTGTTCCGGAATAATAAGCCCAGACCGAGTTTGGTTTACTTCTTTGGGTGATAAGATAAGAACTCTGTTTTCAGTTGGACATCCAGGTAATTGTTTGTCAAACTGAGCTGCTACCATAGCAGAAATAAAAGATAATGAATAATTCATATTCTTAATTCGTTTTTAAAAGTTAGTAATTACTTATAGTTATTATTGTTGCTTCCTCATGTTGGCATTAATAGTCCTCAAGATATTCTCTCTAGACTCGTAAGCTCTACATATTGAAATATACTTGTTAGCCTTTTCTACTGCTTTTAAATACCGTTGATATATTGATTTATACTTTGGAGATATGTTAGCCTTATGAGCAACGTAATCATTATTGAACCTTTCATTAGATTCTTTAATAAATATCCAAGCAGCAGAATAAGCTTCATCCTTTTCTCTTGCTAGAGCATCCCTTTCTTTAATATACTTATCTCTTAATGAGCAAAGTATATAATAACTAGTGGGAGATTCCCTTAACTGAGAATTAATGATATTTTCATTAATGGATAATTCCTTAGCAATATCTATGGTTATGATATTACCCTCGAATTTAACCTTTAGTTTCTTCAGTTCCGTTTTCATGTACTTTCAATAAATTCTTAAAATCTTCTTTTGAATATTTACCTTCTTGAATTGCTTTAGATACCTGAGCAAATGCACAATGGTATGCAGTATCTAAACCAGGCAAGTGAAGAATAGATTCATACTTACCAATTATATCGATTAAAGCTTTGAATCTTAAATCACATAAATTATCTGTTCCTCCTCTATCTACTAAAGTCATAAACAGAGCCCAATAAATATGGGTAGCATCTTCATAAGCTAACCTTGCATCTTCATCCTTCATTACACCAAATGCCAAATCCTCTAATAATTTGAGATTTGATTGAAGTTGCTCTATCTGAGTTTTAATCCGATTGAATAACATCTTATCTCTACCTACTAACTGTAAATTACATAAGTCTAATTGACGATTGAGGTTTTGAATAGAGAACTCTAAGCAGGCCGATATCATGTAGGTTAAAGATGATAGCCTATTTGTATTCATTATTTGTTCTTCAGTTGCCATAGTTTATAATATTTTATTATTTATGTTGTCATAGTATCCTCTTTCTTCATTTCTGTAGGTGATTTTGGATTTTCTTTATGATAAAGATACCTATTACAACCTGGGCACTTAACTAATTTGCAATCAGCAAAAGTGGATGAATCCACTTCTGAATAATCATATTCGAATTCACAATCACAATAAGGGCATTTAGCTCTCCATACCGTGGGTCCGTTCAAAATCTTTTTCATATTGCTTCATTTGTTTGTTAAAACGTTTCTTATACTCTGAAATAGGTATGTGTTTATATTTCTTATGTTCTTCCATATATTCTTCTACTGAGAAATCAGGTTCTAACATTTTCTTATAATCATAACCCGGAATAAAAGGTAACTCTTCTGCCATTGACCTACCAATAACAAACTCCATGTCCATTGTGACATCATCTATCTGAAAGCCGAAGTATGGCTTAGTTAATGGGTTCCTATAAATTTGCCACATCTCATATATACTCCAAATATTAATATTCTCTGGTTTAGTAATCTGATAATTAGCATCATGTACCAAACATACAGACTTAGTAGAGGGTAATTTACCTTGTCTCATTAAGTAGTATATGAGAATACTTCCAAATAAACACATATCAGATGCTGCTGATTGACATGGGAAATTTAATGCTAATCTCAAAGCATAAGCTTCTTCTCCCTTATCATTTGAATATATTTGGGGTAATCTTCTTTTCCTCCCAAATAATGATACCAGATGCCCATTCTTTCTAAGGAATTTCTCTTGTTTCTTCAAGAAGGTCTTCAACTTGGGGTGTTGACCAAAGAATATGTCCATTTCCTTTTGGGCTTCTTCTGGTGTAACTATAATAC
>ENA-OPJG01000062-OPJG01000062.1-human-gut-metagenome-genome-assembly--contig:-NODE-62-length-28189-cov-3.058968_pt1 | contig 28189 bp, 27 predicted proteins | sample MGYA00241414_ERZ501657 | MGnify/ENA primary metagenome ERZ501657 (study PRJEB25962, sample SAMEA2042296) | human gut metagenome | biome: human gut; feature: human-associated habitat; material: faeces... | reverse complement strand
GAAATTTAATATTAATAATATAAAATTAGAGAATATATCAATTCCAAAAAAGATAGAAGAGTTTGAGAATGTAGAAATTATAAAAGAACAAGAAGATATAAAAGTCAATAATCAAATAAAAAGTATAAAGTTAACATATGGATTAAGCGACGAATTAACAGATTTAGTAAATGAAATGTCAAATTGTAAGTTGAATTTTGAAGTTAATGGTAAATGTAAAAAATTAAATAAGATAAACTTTAATTTTGACGATAAAAATAATAATTTACTTGAAAATATTAAAGTTATTGCAGAAAAAAATTCAATAAGTTCATTTGTATTAAAGTATGAGTCAAAAGAAGATGAAACATTTTTTCATAACGGAATATTAACTGTTGAAGCAAAGGAAAATTCAGAAGTAAATATAATAATTGTAAATCTATTAAATTTAAAATCAAATAATTTTCTAGCAATAGAAAATAATATAGAAAAAAATGCTAAAGTCAATTATATAATTATTGATTTTGGTGGTAAAAATAGTATTACAAATTATTATTCGAATTTAATTGGAGAAAAAGCTGATAATAGTTTAAATACAATTTATTTAGGAAAAGAAAATCAAGTATTTGACTTGAATTATATCGGAGAATTACGAGGAAAAAAATCAAATATAAATATTGAAGTTCAAGGTGCATTAAAAGATGAAGCAAGAAAACACTTCAAAGGAACTATAGACTTCAAAAAAGGAGCAAAAAAGGCTTCAGGAAATGAAAATGAAAATTGTATGCTTTTATCAGATAAAGCAAAATCCTTAGCACTTCCAATGCTTTTATGTTCAGAAGAAGATGTCGAAGGAAATCATAGTAGTTCAGCGGGAAAAGTTGGAGAAAAAGAACTATTTTATATTATGAGTAGAGGATTTACTTTAAAAGAAGCTATGAAATTAATAGTAAGAGCTAAATTTAATAAGATTTTAGAAAAAATTGAAGAGGAAGAATTAAAAAATCAAATTTTAAATGAAATTGATATTAGATTAGATTAATTTGAAAAAGAATTTTTAGGAGGAGGGGTTTATGGAAAATATAAAAAGAGATTTCCCTTTATTAGAGAACACAGAAATTGTGTATTTAGATAGTGGGGCAACAACTCAAAAACCAATTCAAGTAATAAATGCAATAGAAAAATTTTATGAAAAATATAATGCCAATCCACATAGAGGGGCATACACGTTAAGTATGGAAGCAACAGAAATATACGAAAATACAAGAACAAAAATAGCAAAATTCATAAATGCAAAACATAGAGAAGAAATTATATTTTCAAAAAATGCCTCTGAAAGCTTGAATCTAATTGCATATTCTTATGGTATAGAAAATTTAAAAAAAGATGATGAGATTGTTATTTCAATAATGGAACATCATTCAAATTTAGTACCATGGCAAATGGTATCTAGAAAAACAGAAAGCAAATTAAAATATATGTATATAAATAATGAATTTGAACTTTCAGACGAAGAAATAGAATCTAAAATTACTGATAAGACTAAAATAGTTAGCATTACGCATGTATCGAATGTTTTAGGAACTATTAATAATGTGAAAAAAATAATAAAGTATGCACATAAAAAAGGTGCTATTGTTATTGTGGATGCATCACAGAGTATCCCTCATATGAAAATTGATGTACAAGATTTAGATTGTGACTTTTTAGTGTTCTCAGGACACAAAATGCTTGCACCACTTGGAATAGGAGTAATGTACGGTAAAAAAGAATTATTAAATAGAATGACTCCATTTTTAATGGGTGGAGATATGATAGAATATGTCTATGAGCAAGATACAACTTTTGCACCACTTCCAAATAAATTTGAAGCAGGAACTCAAAATGTAGAAGGTGTTATAGGTCTAGGAGCAGCAATTGATTACATAGAAAATTTAGGTTATAATAAAATAAATGAGTTAGAAAAAGAAGTTGTATATTATGCAATAGAAAAACTAAAAAAAATTGAATATTTAACTTTATATTTAACACCAAATAAAGAAAATCATTCAGCAGTTATATCATTCAATATAAAAGGAGTTCATCCACATGATGTAGCAAGTATTCTAGATTCAGATGGAGTATGTGTACGTTCAGGAAATCATTGTGCACAGCCACTTTTGAGATTTTTAGGAATTGATTCAACATGCAGAGCAAGTTTTTATTTTTATAATACAAAAGAAGATGTGGACAAGCTTGTAAAAGCTTTAGATAAAGCATATAATATGTTTAAAAAATATATAAAAAATTAGAAAGGTAATTTTAGATGGAAGATTTAAGTGATGTTTATAATGAGCTCATAATGGAGCATAGCATGAACTCATATAACAAAAAAAAATTAGAAAAATCTGATTTATGCGAAATAGGTCATAATCCAAATTGTGGCGATGAAATAACTTTAGAAGTAAAACTAAATGGAAATATAATAGAAGATATGGCCTTTTCTGGTCATGGATGTGCAATTTCACAGGCATCTACATCAATAATGATAGATACTTTAAAGGGCAAAACAATTGATGAAGCAAAAGAAATCATAAATACATTTATAGAAATGATAAAAAGAGAAACAAAAAACGAGAAAGATCTAAAAAAATTAGAAGAGGCTATAGCATTTAAAAATGTTGCAAATATGCCTGCAAGGGTAAAATGTGCATTGCTTGCTTGGCATACTTTAGAAGATATGTTAGAAAAAAATTTGAATTCAGGGAATGGCAAAATAGATATTTGTCATTAGAAAAAGGTAAGAAATAATGGAAAATAAAAAAGTGCTATTGGGTATGAGTGGAGGCGTTGACAGTAGCGTATCTGCTCTACTTTTAAAAAAAGAAGGATATGAAGTAATAGGAGCAACAATGGAACTTTTTCCAGGAAGTAGTTGTTGTAATATAAGTACATATATAGATGCAAAAAATGTATGTAAATCAATAGGGATACCTCATTTTACAATAGATTATAAAGATGAATTTAAAAAATATGTTATAGATGATTTTATAGAGTGTTATAAAAATTGTAAAACTCCTAATCCTTGCATAGAATGCAATAAATACATGAAATTTGGATGCATGTGGGAAAAAGCACAAGAAATGGAGTGTAATTTTATTGCAACAGGTCATTATGCTAAAACAGAATATTCAGAAAAATATCAAAGATGGGTATTAAAAAAATCAAAAGCAGGAAGAAAAGATCAAAGTTATGTTTTGTGGAATATTCCCAAAGATTTAATTGAACATGTATTATTTCCACTTGCAGATTTTGAAAGCAAAGACGAAATAAGAAAAATTGCAAGAGACAACAATTTAAAAGTTGCAAATAAGCCGGATAGTGAAGATATATGTTTTGTACCGGACGGAAATTATAAAAAATTTTTAGAGAATAATTCGGAAATTAAACCGCAAGAAGGAAATATTATTTTAAAAGATGGCACTATCTTAGGAAAACATACAGGGTTATATAATTACACAATTGGACAAAGAAAAGGGTTAGGAATAGCATATAAAGTACCACTTTTCGTAATTGGATTTAATAAAATTAAAAATGAGGTTATAGTTGGAGAGAAAAATGAATTATTTAGCAAGGAAATTGAAGTATGCGATGTAAATCTTTTGTTATTTGATAAAATTGATTCTTGGACTGAAGTTGAAGTAAAAACCAGGTATTCTGCGAAAGAGTCAAAAGCAAAAATTATTCAAGAAAATGATAAAATTAGAGTGATTTTTAACGAACCGCAAAGAGCAATTACTCCAGGTCAATCAGCAGTATTTTACTTAGGTGATATTGTTGTTGGTGGAGGAAAAATTTTAAAGAGAATTAACTAAAAAAACTCTTCTTTCATAAAATATATTATTTATGAAAGGAGAGTTTTTGTGGCTAAAATACTTATTTTTAATAATGATTTAAATAGAATGGAAAATTATATAAGAGGGGAAAACGACCCGATGCCATATAATTCTAATGGCACACTTAAAGTAAGGGAATTTAGAGGATCAAGTAAATCAAATATATTATGGACAACTAAAAGAACAATGCAATCTTGGAATAGTCAAAGATATATTTATGGAAGTCCAATTACAGTAGGTTTTGCTTTTAAAAGACCATATGAAGGTGGGCATGGAAATCAGTCACAACATTATGCAGGTGTTGCTTTTGATGTAGGGCAGACTTTTACAAATGCACAAAGAAGAAGACTTTGGAATAGTGCAAATTCATCAGGGGTATGGAGTTATGTAGAACCATTGTCACTTACACCAACGTGGGTTCATTTCGATAAGAGGTTCCGGAAAATCAGCGTGTAGTTCAGGGGGATTTCCATTATTAAAAAATGGCAGTTTAAGTAATTATGTACTAATAGCACAAGATGATTTAAATACATTAGGATATAGTACAGGAGGATTAGATGGAATATTTGGAAGAAGAACATATGAAGCAGTAAGAGCATATCAATCAAAAGTTGGTTTAACTGTTGATCGGAATTGTGGGATGTAATACATGGAGATCACTTCAAGAAGATGTTGTAGGAACAGGGAAAACAGCGACAACTATAAATTAAATATATAGGAGTAGACTAAAACATAAAAATAGAAGTATTAAATAGATAACTAGTATTATATTTCTTAAGTATATATTTAAAAATTATTTAGATTAACTATAATAAATTTGAATTAATAAGTAAAATATATACTTAAGAAGAGTGATTATACTATAAAAAATTATTTTTCAATAAAGAATTAAAGTAAATAATTGTGTTGAAAAAACAAAAAAATATGATATACTAAAATAAAAAAGGAGTAAAAACGAATGAATATTATAGAAATAATATCAAAAAAACGTGATAAAAAAGAATTAACTAAAGAAGAGATTGAATACTTTATAAAAAATTACACAACCGAAAAAATACCTGATTATCAAGCATCAGCATTAATAATGGCAATGTACATAAATGGGTTAACAGATCAAGAAACATTTTATATGACATATGCAATGGCAAATTCAGGAGAAATGTTAGATTTATCAGATATTGGAGAAAACGTAATAGATAAGCATAGCACAGGTGGTGTAGGTGATAAAGTATCAATAGTATTGTTACCAATTGTTGCAGCACTTGGAGTACCAGTTGCAAAAATGTCTGGTAGAGGACTAGGATTTACAGGAGGAACAGCAGATAAATTAGAAGCTATTCCAGGGTATAATACTTCAGCAACAATTAAAGAATTTAAAGAAAATGTTAAAAAAATAGGTATAAGTATGATTACACAAACAATGAATATAGCACCTGCAGACAAAAAGATATATAGCATAAGAGATACAATAGGTTGTGTGGAAAGTCTACCACTTATTGCTTCAAGTATAATGAGTAAAAAAATTGCATTAGGAGCAAAAAAGTTAGTTCTAGAAGTAACTTATGGTGAAGGTGCTTTTATGAAAAAATTAGAAAATGCAAGAAAACTTGCAGATGAAATGGTTAAATTAGGTAAATCCGCAGGACTAGAAGTAAAATGTGTATTTACCAAAATGGATGAGCCTTTAGGATGGGCTGTTGGAAATACCTTAGAAATAATAGAATCTATAAACTTTTTAAAAGGTGATATGCCCAAAGATTTAAGAAATGTTGTTTTAGAAATAGGAAGTATCATGTTACAACTTGCAGGAAAAGGAGATAATTTAGATGAAAACAAAATTATAATGCAAAAATGCATAGACTCGGGAAAAGCTTTTGAAAAATTTGAGGAAATGGTTAAAAATCAAGGTGGAGATATAACATATTTAAAAGATACATCTAAATTTCCAAAAGCAAAATATAGTAAAGAAATATTAAGCAAAGAAAGTGGAAAAATTGTAGATTTGAATGCTGAAAAGATAGGAAAACTTGCTTGTACGCTAGGGGCAGGAAGAGTAAAAAAGGAAGACAAAATAGATATGGAAGCAGGAATTGTTCTAAATAAAAAAGTCGGACAAGATGTTGAGAAAAATGAAAAAATTGCTACGATATATTCAAATTCAGAAGAGAAAATTAATGAAGTTTTGGAAAAAATATATTATGCAATAGATATTGAAAAAAAATAAAAAAGTGTTATAATTAAATATGTAAAAGATTTAGGAACATACTTTAAAAGAAAGGAATGATAGTAACTATGGAGAAAAATGAGAAAACAAAAAAAATCAGAGGAAATAAAGCACAAATAGGAGTAAAAATAATAGCAACAATATTAGCAATATTAATGTTATTATCTGTTTGTATGACATTTGTATATTATGTATATACAGCGCTTGCAAAATAGAAAGGAATGATTTTAATTGAATAATATAAATACTTTTTTTTCGACGCTATATAATGAAAAGATATTGTCATATATACAAATGTACCAGCAATATCCGATAAAATTGATAACACTAATTATAGATATATTTCTAGTAATATTTTTAGCATATAATATCCTTAAAATTGCAAAAGATTCAAGAGCATGGCAATTAATAAAAGGTATAACTTTTTTAGTAATTGCAACATGGGTTAGCGGTATTTTAAATCTGCATATTTTAAATTACATATTGTCAGCAATAATGAATTGGGGAGTTATTTTAATAATAATAATTTTCCAACCTGAAATAAGAAGAGGATTAGAACAACTTGGAACCAATAAATTTACTAAATTTTTTGGTATGGATAATGATATTTCAACAAAGACAAAAGAAGATATATATAAAATTGCAATAGCAGCAACAGAACTAGCTAAGACAAAAACAGGAGCATTAATAGTTATTGAAAGAGATATAAAAATAAAAGATATAATTTCAACTGGTGTAGTAATAGATGGGGAAGTATCTCCACAAATATTAGTAAACATATTTGTACCAAATACACCACTTCATGATGGAGCGGTTGTAATAAGTGAAAATAGAATTGCAGCTGCAGCATGTATGCTTCCTTTAGCTAGTGATAAAGATATAGCGAAAGAACTTGGTACTAGGCATAGATCAGCAATAGGAATATCAAAGGAATCAGATGCAATTGCTGTAGTAGTATCAGAAGAAACAGGTAAAATATCTGTTGCAAAAGATGGAACCTTAATTGCAGATGTAAGAGAAGATGTTTTAAAAAAGATTTTAATAAATAATATAATAACTAAAAGAATGCCAGAAAAGGAAGAAGAAAAATCGAATAGGTTTAGAAAGATAAAAAAATTTTTGAAATTTGAAAACAAAAGTGAAAATACTAAAAAAGATTAAAATAAAATTAGTTGTTCTAAGATTTAGAGCAACTAATTTTGTTAATAATTCATACTAATTAAAAATAAAAGGATGGAATATATATGAGAAATATTAAACTAACAATAGAATATGACGGAAAAGACTTTAATGGGTGGCAAAAGCAACCAAATAAATTAAATATTCAAGGAACAATAGAACAAGCAATAAATTCAATAACAGGAGAAGAAGTTAGTCTAAATGCATCAGGTAGAACAGATGCAGGAGTACATGCTTTAGGACAAGTTGCAAATTTTAAGACGGATTCTAATCTTCCAATAGAAAAGTTTCCAATAGCAATAAATGCAAGATTAAAAAAATCAATTAGAATAATATCAGCAGAAGAAGTAGATGAAAGATTTCATAGTAGACTGACATGCAAACAAAAGACATATAGATATATAATAAATAATTCAAAATATGGAACTGCTATATATAGAAATTTAGAAGTAAATATTCCACAAAAATTAAATGTAGAAAAGATGCAAGAAGCAGTAAAATACTTTGAAGGGGAACATGATTTTAAAGCATTTAAAGCAAGTGGAACAAGCAGTAAAAGCAGTATAAGAATAATATATGAAGCAAAAGTTTACAAGGAAAATGAAAGAATTATAATAGAGTTAACAGGTAATGGTTTTCTATATAATATGGTAAGAATAATAGCAGGAACACTTGTAGAAGTTGGTCAAGAAAAAATAGAACCTAAAGATATAGAAAAAATTATTCAAGACGGTAAAAGAGAAAATGCAGGAAAAACTTTACCTCCTCAAGGGTTATATTTAGTAAAGGTCGATTATAATAATTAACATTTTATACCATATTTTAATGATATAGTATCTTAGAATATTCACACAAACTCAAAAAAATTCATAATATATATAAAAAACGGAGGAGCAGATATTATGAATTTAATTATATTTTTTGCACTCCCACTTGCTACAATTTTGTTATCAATAGTATTGCAAAAGATATTAAAATCACCATTGTTAGTTGCAATAACATTTTTTGCAATATACTTATTAGCCGCGTTTATATTAGCGGCATTAGGTATAATAGATTTAGGGTTAGCATTAGTTGCAACAATAATATATACAATAATAGCATTTATTACTGCTTATGCAGTAATGTTAATTTGTAACATAATAAAAAAATTAAGAAGAATATGTTGTTGTAATTGTAATTGCAATAATCAAAATAATGAAAATGATTGTAATGATGATAATAATCAGACAAATAATGTAGCAGTTCAAGGAGTTTTATCAGTTCAAGATGTTAATGGAAATAATGATGATGACGATAATGACAATGATAACTGTGGGTGTAGGAACAATCAGGTTGCAATAAGAGCATCGGTAACACCAAATACATCAAATGGGGGAAGAACAGGAAATTTTAGAGGATGCTATAGAAGATGCAGGTAAAATAGTATAATAATAAAATCTCAAATTATTAAAACATTGAATTTAATAATTTGAGATTTTTAATTTTAAACTATTTATTATTTTTGTCGTCTTTTAAAACTTCTTTAATTGCTCCTAGACTTCCTAAAGCAGATGTTGCTTCAAAAGGAATAAATACTTTATTTGCTTCACCGTTTGCAACTTCTTTTAAGGCTTCTAATGATTTTAATTGAACTAATTTTTCATCTGGATCAGATTTCTTTATAGCTTCATAAACCATTTGAATTTCTTTAGCTTTAGCTTCTGCAACTTCTTTTATAGCTTTAGCTTCACCAGCTGCACGTCTAACTTTAGCTTCACTATCTGCTTCAGCTTCAAGAATTGCAGCTTGTTTTTTACCTTCTGCAACTGTGATTGCAGATTGTTTTTGAGCTTCAGCTTCAAGAATAAGAGCTCTTTTATTACGTTCTGCATTCATCTGTTTTTCCATTGCATCTCTTATATCAGCAGGTGGGTTAATATCCTTTATTTCAACACGATTAATTTTACATCCCCATTTATCTGTTGCTTCATCAAGGATTGAACGTAATTCATAGTTAATAGTTTCACGAGATCCAAAAGTCTCATCTAAATCCATTTTACCAACAATATCACGAATTGTTGTAATTGCTAAGTATTCAATACCTTTCTTTAAATTCTGAATTTCATAAACAGCTTTAACAGGGTCAGTTATTTGATAGAAAACAACTGTATCTATATTAATTGTTACATTATCTTTAGTAATTACTCCTTGTGGTGGAATATCCATTGTTTGTTCTTTCAAAAGAACAACAGAACTAATTCTGTCAAAAAATGGGATTATAATTGTAAGACCAGCATCTGCAACTTTTTCAAATTTACCTAATCTTTCAATTATATAAACTTCTGATTGATTTACGACTTTAATTGATGTAAAAGCTATAATTAAAATTACAACTAATAAAAAAATTAATAATCCAATACCCATAATTTTTTCCTCCTTTTTTTAATATATAAAATTTAAATAAATTAATATCACTTAATAAGACTAGAAGATTTTATTGGTTCAACTTTTAGTTTAACACCATCAATTTCAATAACTTTTATTTTTGTTCCTTTTTCTAGATTGTTATCTGAAATTGCTGACCAAAGTTCTCCATTTATTCTGACCTTTCCTGAATAGTCAATATTATTAATGTTTTCTATAACAATTCCTTCTTTATCCATAATACTATAAATATTTGTTGGAACTAAATCTTTAGCTGGTAAAAATTTATTAATAAGAGGTCTTGTAAATATCAATAAAATTGTTGATACTGCTATAAAGACTATAGATTGAATAAATAAATTTGCGGTGAAAAAGCTAACTAATAAAGCTGCTAAAGCACCTATACCAAACCAAAAAATTAGAAAACCTGTTGTAAAAATTTCTGCAACAAAGAATACTGCACTTGCAATTAACCAAAAAGGCCACATAAAACACACCTCCTAAACTACAACACAATTATAACATAATATGTAAAAAAAATCAAATAAGCCTTGTAAAAATAGGAAAAAAATGATAATATAATAAAAAATATACTAAGGGTAAGAGTGAAAGAAAGATTGAAGATGAAAAATAACAAAGGAGTAACATTAATTGCTTTAATAACAACATTAATAGTAATGTTAATATTAATATCAATAACAATGGTTACAGTAAAAAGCTCTAATAGTGCAGTAAAAAAGGCTAATATAAATAATAAAATATATGAATTAAGGGAAGTTCATCAAGCAGTGTTAGAAGCATATATTAAATATAAGCAAACAAATAATGAAAATTATTTAGCAGGAACAAAATTAGAGAATGCGGATTTATTAAATGAATATGAAAAAGGAATTAATGGAGTAGAATTCAAAGAAAAAGAAAATTTTAATAATTATTATAAATTAGATAGTAAAAATGCTTTGCTTGGAATAGGCATAAAAAATTCGAGCGATTACTATATAGTTAATTACACAACAGGAGAAGTATTAAATTATACAACAAAAAAATTATCAGATGGGACTATATTATATCTAAATTCAGATTAATAAATTCAAATAGAATATTTGATAATTGATTTAGGAGGCAGTATGACTAAAAAAGAACATTTTGAAAATTTACAAAAAAAATGCAAAGATATATATTTAGATGAACCTATGAGTAAACATACAAGTTTCAAAATAGGTGGAAATGCCGATATTTTTATTAAAGCTAACAAAATGGAAGAAATTGAATTTGTCCAAAAGTATGCAAAAGAAAATAAAATTAAATTACATGTTATAGGTAATGGAAGTAATGTATTAGTTTCAGATTCAGGAATAGAAGGAATTGTACTAAAAATAGCTACCCAGGATATAAAAATAGAAAAAGATAAAGAGGGTTTTTTTAAAGTAAAAATTGATGCTGGAGTAAATTTAGCTTTAGCATCTATAATGTTGGCTAAAAAGGGATTATCAGGTTTCGAAGAATTATCTGGTATTCCTGGGACAATAGCTGGTGCAATCAGAATGAACGCAGGAGCATATGGAAAAGAAATAAAAGATATATTAATTTCGACAAGAGTTTTAGACCAGGATGGAAAAATCATAGAGCTTTCAAATGAAGAACAAGAATTGGGATATAGAACAAGCATATTTGCAAAGAAAAATTATATTATTTTAGACGCGAAATTTTATGTAAAAAAGGCAAATGAAGAAGAAATTAAAAATAAGATGAATGAATATATGCAAAAAAGAAAAATGTCACAGCCAACAGAATATCCTTCAGCAGGTAGCACATTTAAAAGGGGAGATGGATTTATTACAGCAAAAGAAATTGATGAATGTGGATTAAAAGGATATAAAATTGGAGGAGCAGAAATTTCGAAAAAACATGCAGGTTTTATAGTCAATGTAGATAGAGCTACAGCAAAAGATGTACTAGATTTAATTAATTATGTGAAAAATAAAGTGTATAAGGACAAAGGAATAAAAATAGAAGAAGAAGTTGAATTTATAGGAAGAAAATAAATTTTTGAAAGGATAATAGTAATGAAGGGAATATTTCAATGGTTTAAAGATAGTGCTAAAATGAAAAGATGGGTTATGCTTATTTTAGTGGGAATAGTTTTTGTATGTTATGGGATGGCTAATTTAATAGTAAAAGATGAAGCAATAACATTTGTGCATGCTGCAAAAATAATAATTTATTTTGTGGTAGGTTTTACATGTGCAGTATTGGGTCTTATATTTTTAAATAAAAGAACAATGGAATTATTTATTGAAGCAACAGACGAAAGAATAGATGGAGATAAAAAAGTAAATGTAAATTCATTAATATTTAATAAAAATGTTTACGATAGAGGTCCTAAAATTGTCGTAATAGGAGGAGGAAGCGGATTAAATACTATTCTTGAAGGTTTAAAACAATATACAAGTAATATTACAGCAATTGTTACAGTCTCAGATTATGGAGAAAGTTTTGGTGCAGAAGGAGAAAAAATAAAATACCTACAATTAGAAGATATAAAAAATGGAATAGCTTCTTTAGCTACTTCTGATGAAAGCAAAATGAAAGAACTTCTAAATTATAAATTCTCAGATGGTGTTTTAAGAGGAGTATCATTTTCAGATTTATACTTTGAGGCTATGAATAATATATCAAGAGGAACTGCAGAAGCTGTAAAAAATAGTAATGAAATCTTCAAGATTTATGGTAAAGTTCTTCCTGTTACAGAAGATAAAATGAAGATTTGTGCTGAGCTTGAAAATGGTTATGTAGTAGAAGAAAAATCACAAATAGCTAATATGGTTTATGATAAATTAACAAAAATAAATAGAATTTATCTTAATCCAACAAATTGTAAACCTACAAAAGGGGTTATAGAAGCAATTTCAGAAGCAGATAGTATTATAATTGGACCTGGAAGTTTATATACTAATGTAATTCCAAATCTTTTAGTAAATGGCGTTTCAAGAGCTATTAAAGAAGCTAAGGCAAAGAAAATATATGTATGTAATATTATGACTGAACCGGGTCAGACAGATAGTTATTCTGTATCAGATCACTTAAACGTAATTTATGATCATTGTGGAGAAGGATTAATAGATTATTGTTTATATGATACAGGAGAAGTTATACCTGAATTTATAAAAAAATATAATTTAGATGGTGCTGATTTAGTAGAACAAGATATATCAAATGTAAAAGATAAAAAAATAAAATTTATGAAAGAAAATATGTCAATTATAAAAGATGACTTGGTAAGACATGATGCTACTATAATTGCTAATACAGCAATTCAACTTATATGTGACGATTTAAAATATAAAGATAAACAAAATGAACCTGAATATTTAATGATGAATAGTAAGCTTCAAGCTGATAGAAAAATAAATAAAGAAAAAAGAAAAAATTCAAGAAGAAAAACAAATGAAAATAAGAAAATTACAAAAAATAAAAGTAAATTTGCAAGTAAATATAGTGATAGAATTGATTCTATAAAGCATAGTGATGAAAGAATTGAACAAAGAAAAATAAAAATGAAACATGAACTTAAATTAGAAAAACAAAAAGAAGAAGAGAAAATACTAAAAGAAAAATTAAAACAAGCAAAAGAAAGAACAAGAAAGATGAAGAATGTTAGTAGTCAGGAAATACTAAAAAATAAAAGCGAAAACACGGCTAATAAAGAGAATAATAGTGGAATTCAAATGGAAAGCAAAGATTTAAGACCTAAAGATTATGAGAAAATTAGAAAAGAAATGATAGAAAAATTTAATAACAGTAAATTAAAAGATTAAATTTTTTGGAGGTATACGAATGAGATTTGAAAAAGAGAGTTTAAATATAGGAGAAAGTTTAAACAAGGAATGGATTATAACAAATGGCATAGGAGGTTTTGCATCATCTACTATAATTGGTGCAAATACAAGAAGATATCATGGGCTTTTAGTAGCACCTCTTAATCCTCCTGCCAAAAGATATTTAATACTTTCTAAGTTAGATGAAAGCATCGAGACAAATGGAAAAAAATATGATTTATATACAAATGTATGTAAAAATTATATTTCAGAAGGTTATAAATATTTGGTAGAATTTAAAAAAGAAATATTACCAGTATTTAAATATAAAATAGAGGATATAGAAATTTCTAAAACTATATGTATGAAATATGGTAAAAATACAGTCCAGGTTTTTTATAAGATAAAAAATGGAAGTTCAAAAACAAAGTTAAATTTGTCACCTGTAATAAATTTTAGAGATTTTCATTCTATGTCGACAAATAAAAATACATTTGATATAGTTCAAAGTGAAAAAAATGGAAAAATAAAAATTGTAGTTGATAATAATATTGGACATCCTATTTATATGAAGATATCAGAAGGAAAATACCATCAGACACCTAATAATATATTTTATAATATGTTTTATTTAGAAGAGGAAAAAAGAAGCTTTTTTCCAGAAGAAAATCTTGCAGTAAGTGGAACTTTCGAAATAGTGGTTGAACCAAATGAAGAAAAATCTATATCTTTTATTTGTTCACTTGAAGAAAATATAGATGAGATTAATCCGATTGAATTTATAAATGATGAATTAATTAGAATTAATAAAATATATAATAAATCATTATTAATAGATAATAGAAAAGAAAATAAAACTGATGAAGAAAAAAGAAAAGATGAAAATACTAGAAGTTTTTTAGTAGCAACAGATAACTTCATTGCTTATAGACCTACATTTGGTCTTCATACTATAATTGCAGGCTATCCTTGGTTTTTAGATTGGGGTAGAGATACTTTAATATCATTTGAGGGGTTATTGCTTGTTACTAAGAGATATGACTTAGCAAAAGAGGTTTTACTTACTGTAACGAGAGATATAAAATATGGATTGGTTCCAAATGGATATTCAGAAGTAGATAATAGTCCATTATATAATAGTGTAGACAGTTCGCTTTTATTGTTTGAACAAGTTCAAAAATATTTAGAATATACAAATGACTATGAATTTATAAAAGAAAGCATTTATCCGAAATTAAAAAAGATTATAGAAAATTATTCAAAAGGAATTGATTTAGATAACAATAATATTTATTTAGATGAAGATGGTTTAATTTCTTCAGGAACTGAAACTACTCAAAATACATGGATGGATGCAAAATTTGAAAATTATGCAGCAACTCCTAGAAATGGAAAAGCAGTTGAAATAAATAGCTTATGGTATAATGCACTAAAAATAATGATAACACTAACCAAAAAGTTTGGGTCTGTTGGAAAGATTGTACAATGTAGAAAATACGAAGAACTTGCAGAGAAGTGCAGGAAAAGTTTTAACGAGAAGTTCTATAATGGAAGAAGAAAATGTTTATATGATGTTTTAGGAGATAGTAAAATAAGACCTAATCAATTATTTAGTTTAAGTCTTACCTACCCTATAATAGATCCTAATTCAGAAATGGCATATAACATAATAAATACAGTAGAGAAAAAATTATTAAATAATTATGGCTTAAAAACTCTTGCAAAAGGTGAGGAAAACTACGTTGATATTTACGAAGGAGATGCTTTTAGAAGAGACATGAGTTACCATCAGGGAATAACTTGGACATGGCTTTTAGGGCTATATTACAATAGTTTGAGAAACCAAAAGGCATTCGAAAAAAATAAAAAGAAAAGAGAAGAACTAACAAATAAAATAAATGATTTTAAAGAAAAGGTAGAAAAGACATTCACGAAAGATATGAATCAAAGAGGATGTATAGGTTCAATTTCTGAGATTTATGATTCAAAAACACCATACTTACCAAAAGGAACTTTTGCTCAAGCTTGGAGTGTAGCAGAAGTATTTAGAATAATTTATGGATAATAAGCTAAATAAAATAAGGATGTGATATTAATGCTAAAAATTGAAGAACTTGAGGAAGAATTAAAAAAAGATGAGATTAATAGTTTATACCTTTTTTATGGAGAAGAAAAGTTTTTACTTGAAAATTCTTTAAAGAAAATAAAAAAATCATTTGGAGAATTAATAAACGGTATAAATTATATAACAATCGACGAAAATAATGTTGAAAATATTATATCAGATTTGGAAACACCTGCATTTGGTTTTGAAAAAAAATTAATAATTGCTAAAAACACAAAATTATTTTCAAAAGATAACAAAAAGGGAAAAAGTGAAAATTTAGCATTAAAAGAAAAGATAAATAAATATATAGAACAAAATATAGAAATGTTAAGAAAATGTGTAGTTCTTATTTTTGTAGAAGAAACAGTTGAAAAATGTAGTCTTTTACAAACAATAGAAAAGGAAGGGGTAGTTTGTAATTTCGAGTATCAAAAAGCTAGTCAAATTCAAAAAAGATTAAAAGCAATTTTTGATGCATATGGTGTAAAAATTGAAAACAATATGATTATCTATTTAATAGAATGTTGTGGGACAAATATGCAAGAACTTATAAATGAGTCAAGAAAATTAATAGAATATGCAGGAAAAGGTGGAATAGTAGATAAACAAACTATTGACAAATTGTGTATAAAAAAAGTTGAAAGTGTAATATTTGATTTAACAGATAGCTTAGGAAAAAAAGATACAAGAGAAGCTATAGATGTTCTAAGAAATCTTATTTTAGCAAAAGAGCCTGTACAAAAAATTATGATTACATTATATAATCATTTTAAAAAATTATATTTAACAAAAGTAGCATTAAACTTAAAAAAGGACGTTGCATCTAGTTTAAATTTGAAACCTAATCAAGTTTTTTTAGTAAATAAATATAAAATGCAGGCAGGATATTTTAAAGTAAAAGAATTGAAAAAAATTTTAAGAGAACTGTGTGACTTAGATTATAATTATAAAATAGGATTGATTGATTTAGAAGTTGGATTTGAATCTATTTTATGTGCATATTGTTCTTAAATATTTAATGAAAAATGTATAAAAAAACCTTTTTAGATAAAAATAAGTAGTAATATATATTTTTATTTAGAAAGGTTTTTTTATGTTTAAGAATAGATTAAAGAATAAGAAGAAGTTATTAATTATATTTTTGTGTATTGTAGGGATATTATTTAGCATAATCTCAAATGCATATAAAGTAAATGCCCTATCTAAATATGGATCTAGAGGAAATGAGGTTAAACAAATTCAAGAAAAACTAAAAAGATGGGGATATTATAATGGATCTGTTGATGGTGTATATGGAAGTAAAACATTAACAGCAGTAAAAAAGTTTCAGCAAAAAAATGGATTGAAAGCTGATGGAATAGCAGGAGAAAAAACTCTTTCTGCGATGGGAATAACATCATCAAAGAATTCTTCTGGTTCAACAAGTAGTAATTCAAATAATGTAAATTTACTTTCTCATCTTATTTACGGAGAAGCAAGAGGAGAAAGTTACGTTGGACAAGTGGCTGTAGGAGCAGTCGTAATGAATAGAGTAAAAAGCAGTTCATTTCCAAATACGATAGCTGGGGTAATTTATCAAGCAGGAGCTTTTGATGCTGTTTCAGATGGTCAAATTAATATGAGTCCGGATAGTACAGCGATTAAAGCAGCTCAAGATGCAATAAATGGATGGGATCCGTCATATGGCGCAATTTATTATTTTAATCCTAATACTGCAACCAATAAATGGATATGGTCTAGACCACATACTGTTACTATTGGAAAACATAGATTTTGTAAATAATTTTAAAAAATACTTGAATTTAAAAGTAAGATGCTTTATAATAATTATGTTAAAGTATCTTATTTTTTATATTGGGGTATCGCCAAGTGGTAAGGCATCGGACTCTGACTCCGACATTCCTGTGTTCGAATCACAGTACCCCAGCCACATTGTATCTATTAACTTAAATAATTATTTCATGTACAAAACAATATGTAAGCCCAGGCTTTATGCCTGGGCTTGGTAAAAATAAATTATTTTTACAAGAATGTCTTTAATGTTTCAACACTGTCTTCCTGCATTTTAACAAAATCGCATAAAAGAGTTTTGATGGGTTCATTAATACCAGGATTCTGATTAATCAACCTTCTACCTTCAATAATTCCCATATTAGTTCCGTTTAAAAGAAGTTCAGACAAGTTTGAATTACTTTGGTCAGACATAGCTTTCATTTGAATGCCCCACCAAGTCATTATTTTATTCATTGCGCTTGTTTCATGAGGCTCTTTTTCATGAGTATAATTTGAATAAATTTCATTAACTCTGTTAGATATATCTTGATATTTTCCATACTCAACATTTAGAGTATCTTTAAATTTAGGATCTCCAACTTTTTTAGAAATAAATTCAATTGCATCCATTCCCATAGTAGAGCCTTTGTTTATTTCGTCCAAAACATTTAAATCATTATCTTGCATATAAATTCCTTTCTAATTCTAAGAAAAATACTGTATACTTAAAATTTATTTGATGAAGCAAAAATTAAATTAAATTATTAATTTAATAGTAATTATTATATACAATTTATTTGAAAAAATTCAGTTTATATTGTTGAAAAAAATTACAAATTTAAAGAACAAAATTTTAGATAATAAAAAAGTAAATAAAAATGAACAGTTATAATAAAAAGTTTCAATTTGAAAATTTATTTTTTGGAGAAATTTACTAAAAAATAAATAAATAAAATGAAATAAAAATTTAAAAAAGAATGGCGGAGTTGGTGGGATTCGAACCCACGGTACCGGTTAAGGTATAACTGATTTCGAGTCAGCCTCGTTATGACCACTTCGATACAACTCCATTATTATAGATAGATTATATAGTAAATTAATTTTTTTTTCAATAGGTAAAACAGATTTATTTTTGAGTAATTGGCAAATATTACATTCTTAAAATCTTTGACTTTGTAATATATAAAGAGTATAATAATACAAGATAAAACAATATAAATGGAGAAATAAAATGTATGACAATATAGAAGATTTAAAAAAAGAAGTATCAAAATGTAATAAATGCAAACTATGTACAACTAGAATAAATACAGTATTTGGTGAAGGAAATATAAATGCAAAAGTAATGTTTATAGGCGAAGGTCCGGGAGCAGACGAAGATAGTCAAGGAAGACCTTTTGTGGGAAAAGCAGGAAAACTTATGGATAATGCTTTTGATATAATTGGAATAAAAAGAGAAAATGTTTATATAGCTAATATTGTTAAATGTAGACCACCACATAATCGAGATCCACAAATTGACGAAATAAAAGGATGTATGAACTATTTAAGAAATCAAGTAATTATAATAAAGCCAAAAATAATAGTTCTTTTAGGAAGAATAGCTCTTCAAAATATACTTGGAGAAGAATATAAAATTACTGCATCACGAGGAATCTGGCAAGAGAAAAAGAATATTTTCTACATGCCTACATGGCATCCTGCTGCACTTTTAAGAGATGAAACAAAGAAGATAGACTTTATAAAAGATTTAAAAAAGGTGCAGGAAAAGTTGAGAGAAATTGATTATCAATAAAATTGCAGTAATAAAAATATGAAAAAGAAAATAGGAGAAATAAATGTCAGAAGAAATAATAAAGGAAGCAAATTATTGTTTAAATTGTAAAGTAAAACCATGTTCTAGAAAAGGATGTCCATTAAATAATGATATTCCACTATTTATAGAAAAAATAAAAAATGAAAAATATGAAGAAGCATATAATATTCTTAGTAAAACAACAGTATTGCCTGCAATTTGTGGAAGAATTTGTCCACACAAGAAGCAGTGTGAGGGTTCGTGTATAAGAGGAATAAAAAATGAACCAGTAAATATAGGTAATTTAGAAAGTTATATAGGAGACTTTTCTATAAAAGAAAACTTTTCAATTAAAAAATTAACATTAAGTGAAGAAGATGTGGATATAAACAAAGAAATATACTTGAAAAAAATAAGAAAAAGGCAAGTAGCAATAATAGGTGGAGGTCCTGCTGGACTTACATGTGCGGCTTTTTTAGCAAGAAAAGGTGTAAAAGTAACAATTTATGAAAGATATAACTATCTTGGAGGATTAATGATTTATGGAATACCTGATTTTAGACTTGAGAAAGAAATTGTAAAAAAATCAATTAAAAAAATTTTAGATTTAGGTATTGAAGTAAAATATAATCAGGAACTTGGAAAGAATATAAATTTGTCAGAATTAAAAGAAATTTATGATGTAATTGTTTTAGCATTTGGTGCAAATAAATCAAAAAATATAAGAATAGAAGGAGAAAATCTAAATGGTGTATTTGGAGGAAATGAGCTTCTAGAGCATAATTTACATCCACAGTATAAAGGAAAAACAGTAATTGTAAATGGCGGGGGAAATGTAGCAATGGATGTAGCAAGGACTGTAAAAAGATTAGGAGCAAAAAAAGTAGTGGTTGTTTATAGAAGATCTAAAGAACAAATGCCAGCAGAAGAAAAAGAGATAAATGCAGCAATTAATGAAGGAATAGAGTTTTTATTCCAAAATAATATAGTTAAAATAATTGGAAATGAAAAAAATGCAGTAAAAAAAGTGGAATTAATTAAGACAGAGCTTATAAAAAAAGAAGGAGAAACAAGACTTTCACCAGTAAATATAGAAGAATCAAATTATGAAATAAATACAGATTATATAATAATGGCTTTGGGGTCAAAGCCAGAAGAATTTGTTTCAAAATTGGGATTGCAATTAAATCAATGGAATGGAATAAAAGTAGATGAAAAAAATAAAACATCTGATAACAAAATATATGCAATAGGAGATTTAGCTGGAAATACTCAAACAGTAGCATGGGCAGCAAAATCCGGAAGAGATACAGCGGAAAATATTATTGATGAATTTTTAAAATATTAACATATTATATAAAGAATAAAATTTAACTAATTTTATAATATCAAAGGAAGAAGATTTATGTGTGAAGATATAAATAAAATTTTAAAAGATGAAGAATATATTAATTTAATAAGAGATTTGTTAGAAAATAAAATGGTACAAGAAATGAAAAAATATAAACAACACTTCAATGTAACAAGATTTAATCATTGTTTGCTTGTATCGTATAATTCTTATTTAATATGCAAAAAGAAAAAATTAGATTACAAATCAGCCGCAAGAGCAGGATTATTACACGATTTGTTTTTATATGATTGGCATAAAAGAGAAAATGGAAGAAAAGGTTTTCATGCATTTACTCACTCAAAGACGGCACTTCAAAATGCAATGAAAATAACCAATTTAAATGATATAGAAAAAGATATGATAATAAAACATATGTGGCCTGTTACTTGGCAGCTACCTAAATATAAAGAAACCTTTATTATAACTTTTGTAGATAAATATTTTGCTTTTAATGAAAAAAATATTAAAAATAATTATTTTGATAAAAAAGATGTAATTTAGATAATTTTTTCTAAATTACATCTTTTTACTGTTACTATTTATGTATTAGATGTATACAATTACCGTTTTTTGTTTAAAAACTATAGCATTTTGTATACAATTATGTTAAAATACCAAAAGCGATTGGAGGAAATATATGGAAAACTACCAAAAATATATAAGAAATTTTAGTATAATAGCTCATATAGATCATGGAAAATCAACATTAGCAGATAGATTAATTGAACTTACAGGAGTATTGTCCAAAAGAGAAATGGAATCTCAAGTTTTAGATAATATGGAAATAGAACGAGAAAGAGGTATAACAATAAAAGCACAGTCTGTAAGAATGAAATATAAAGCAAAAGACGGAAACGAATATACTTTAAATTTAATAGATACACCTGGACATGTTGACTTTAACTACGAAGTTTCAAGAAGTTTAGCAGCATGTGACGGAGCAATTTTAATTGTTGATAGCACTCAAGGAGTAGAGGCACAAACATTGGCTAATGTTTATTTGGCAATAGACAATAATCTAGAAATTTTACCAGTTATAAATAAAGTAGATTTAGCAAGTGCAAGACCAGAAGAGACAAAAAAAGAGATTGAAGATATAATAGGAATTCCAGCAGAAGATAGTCCATGTATTTCTGCAAAAACAGGGTTAAATGTTGAAGAAGTGCTAGAAAGAATAGTAAAAGACTTACCATGTCCAAAAGGTGATGTAAACGGCAAGACCAAATGTTTAATTTTTGATTCATATTATGATAATTATAAAGGGGCAGTTGCTTATGTAAGAGTAATGGATGGTTCTGTAAAAGTAGGTGATGAAATATATTTAATGGCATCAAAAAAAGTTTTTACTGTAACTGAAGTGGGATATTTTGTACCTGGATCATATATGCCTATTAATGAAATAAAAGCAGGAGAGGTTGGATATATAGCTGCAAGTATAAAAAGCCTGTCAGAAATACATGTAGGGGATACAATCACATTAAACTCTAATAGAGCAGATATTCCTTTAAAAGGATATAAAAAAGTACAGCCAATGGTGTATTGTGGGATTTATCCTGTAGATGGAAGTCAATATGAAGCTTTAAAAGTTGCATTAGAAAAATTACAATTAAATGATGCAGCACTTGAGTTTGAACAAGAAACATCGAATGCTTTAGGATATGGATTTAGATGTGGATTTCTAGGGTTATTACATTTAGAGATAATAGAAGAAAGACTTGATAGAGAATTTGACTTAGGGTTAATTACAACTGCACCATCAGTTATATATAAAGTACATAAAACAAATGGAGAAGTTTTAGAGATTTATAATCCAGGAGATTTACCACCACAAAATGAAATAGACTTTATGGAAGAGCCAATTGTTACAGCAAATATTTTAACTCCGAAAGATTATGTGGGCGGAATAATGGAGATGTGTCAAAATAGAAGAGGGATATACATAGATATGAAATATTTAGATGAAAACAGAGTTACTTTAATCTATGAAATGCCTTTAAATGAAATAATTTATGATTTTTTTGATAATTTAAAATCAAAAACAAAAGGATATGCATCTTTTGATTATGAGCTAAAAGAATATAGACCAGCAAAACTTGTTAAATTAGATATTTTATTAAATGGAGAAACTGTTGATGCACTTTCATTTATAGTTCATAAAGATATGGCATACACAAGAGGAAGAAAAATGGTTGAAAAACTAAAAAAGGTTATTCCAAGACATTTATTTACAATACCAATACAAGCTGTAATCGGAGGAACTATAATTGCAAGAGAGACTATTTCAGCACTTCGTAAAGATGTTCTTGCTAAATGTTATGGTGGAGATATTACAAGAAAGAAAAAACTTTTGGAAAAACAAAAAAGAGGAAAAGAAAAAATGCGTCAAATAGGTAAAGTAGAATTACCACAGGAAGCTTTTTTATCAGTCTTAAAATTAGACGATGGAGAAGAATAAAATTAGGAAAGGAATAAAGTTTTTATGCAAAACATATCAAGTAAAGAGAATAGTTTAATAAAACATATAAAGAAATTAAAAGAAAAAAAATACAGAGACGAATTTAATGAATATGTAATTGAAGGAATAAAGCTAGTGAAAGAAGCAATAAGCGAAAATATTGAATTAAGCGAAATAGTTATATGTGAAAGTTTTGCAAAAAATGAACATTCAAAAGAGTTATTAAAAAGAAAAGAAATTTCAGAAAAAATAAAATGTGTTCCAGATAATTTATTTAAGATAATAACAGAAGTTGGAACACCACAAGGAATTTTAGCAATTGTTAAGAAAAAAAATCGAGAAGTTGATTTAAAACAAGATGAAGTAATAATAGCATTAGATAATTTACAAGATCCGGGGAATCTAGGTACAATTCTAAGAACAGCAGATAGTGCAAATATAAAAAAAATTATCGTATCTAAGAATACGGTAGATTGTTATAGCCCAAAAGTTGTACGTTCTACAATGGGTGCAATTTTTAGAATTCAGGTAATTGAATGTGAAAATTTATCTAAAACTATAGAAAATTTAAAAAATAAGGGGTATAATATTATTGTAACAGATTTAAATGCAAAAAAGGATATATATGATATAAATTATTGTAATAGTATAATAGTAATAGGAAACGAAGCAAATGGAGTATCAGAAGAAATAAAAAATATAGCTACAGATAAAGTAATAATTCCAATGTTAGGAAAAACTGAAAGTTTAAATGCATCTGTTGCAACTGGAATAATAATCTATGAATATGTAAGACAAAAGATAAAAAAATAGAGGAGGAACAAGATGAAAAATACAAAAGGAGAAAATGAAAACATAAATACGCCAGAAGACAGAAGTAATGTTTATACAGAGGTAGTAGAATATTTAAAAACAATTGATGATGATGAAAAATTAGAAAAATTACCAATGGAATTTGTTGATTTATTAAAGAAAAAGTCAAACCCTAATTATAAACCAAAAATTTCAAAAGATATCCCCATTGAAGATCAAAATCTAAAGGAAGAAACTTATTCTTTAATTGCATGGATATCAAAAAAATATTGGAATGAAGCTGTTTTGCAAAAAGTCTATGTTGAAAATGATATAGATAGAGATATTTTAACTTACCTAGAAGAAAATAATAACTTACCAACTCTATATGAAAATTCAAACGTTTTTCAAAAAATCAGAATAAAAATGAGAAAATTTATAAATAGGCATTTTAAAAGAGACAAAAAAAGAAAATGATAAACAAGAAATTTAAATGGAGGTAAGCAAATGAGACCAGTATTAGAAGAACAAAAAAATAACGGCTTAAAAACATTATATATAGTTGTAATAATTATTTGTGCTATATCAATAGGAGTAGGAGTATATCTACAATTTTTTTCTGAAGAAAAATTAGATGTAATATTAGGAATAAATCAAGATGATAGTAAGGACAAAGAACTAGAATTAGAAAATCAATTTGGTAGTATTTTTACAAACCAACTAGATGTACTAGATAATACACAAATAAATGTAAAAAAAGAAGACGCAAACGAAATAGTATATGCAAAATTTAACAAAAGCATTCAAAAAGATAATTGTACAATCGATGTTAAAATACCATACATAAATATTGATGAAGAAACTACAAAAAGGTTTAATACAGAAATTCAAAACGAATTTAAATCTAAAGTCGAAAGTATATATTCATCAGCAAGTAAATCACAAGATAAATATATTTATACAGTAAATTATAAAGCATATGTACAAAACGATATCTTATCATTAATTATAAAATCTGAGTTAAAAGAAAATGATAGTGAACAACAAGTAACTATTAAAACCTATAATTACAATTTAAAAGATAGTAGAGAAGAAAAATTAGAAGATTTATTGAATTTAAAAGATATTGAGATAGAAACAGCTAATAAAAAAATTCAAGATACAATAAAGAATAAACAAGAAAAAAATAAAAACTTAACAGAATTAGGCTATAATGTATATCAAAGAGATTTAGCAAGTTCAATTTACTATGTAAATAATTCTGAAGTATATTTATATGGTGAAAATGGAACAATTTATATAATATATGCATATGGAAATTTAGATTTTACAAGTGAAATGGATTTAGTAATTTTATAAAATATTATAAAATCAAAAATAATCAAGAACTTTTTATATAGAGTAATCTAATAGAAGTTCTTGATTTTTGCTATAAAAATATATTAATATAAAAAACAAAGCAGATAATCTAAAATTATCTGCTTTTCGAAAATAAAAGGGGATGTTTTTATAATAGTTAGTAACTTATTGACTAACTGTATATAATATAACAAATAATTTTGTCTTTTTTGTGAAAAAAATGTGAAAATATAATACAAATTATAAAAAATTTATAAAGGTTATTCAGCTTTTGATTCACCTAAAGTAATAGATAATTGTTTTTCACTACCATTACGGACAAGTTTTAGTGAAACAGTATCACCAATCGCATGATTATTTTTTATATTATTTAATTCTTCCATGGTTAAGACTTTATTTCCGTCAAATTCAGTAATTATATCACCAGCTTTTACACCAGCTTTTTCAGCTGCTGAGTATTCTTCAACAGATACTACATATATACCAGCTGTCAAATTATTTTTTGAAGCTGTTTGTTCATCTAAGTTTCTGCCAGAAATACCAATATAAGGTCTTCTAACTTTATTATAAGTTATTAAGTCATTAGTTACACTTATTGTAGAATTTATAGGAATAGCAAATCCAATACCTTCAACACCTGTACTAGAAACTTTCATTGTATTAATTCCAATTACTTTTCCTTCACTATTTACTAATGCACCACCACTGTTTCCAGAGTTAATAGCAGCATCTGTTTGAATACAAGTATATTTATTACCGTCGCTATCAGAAACTTCTCTACTTACAGCACTTATAACACCACATGTTATAGTAGTACCTAAGTCTAAAGGATTACCAACTGCCATAGCAAATTCACCAACTTTTATTGAATCTGAGTCTGCAAATTCTGCAGGAGTTAAATTGCTTGCTTCAATTTTTAAAACTGCTAAATCAGTTTGAGAATCCTTTCCAATAATTTTAGCTTCATATTCTTTATCATCATTTTGTAGTTTTACCTTTACTGATGTAGCTTCAGAAATATCATAATATGTTGTAGATGAAGAACTACTTACTACATGGTTATTTGTTAAAATATAACCATCATTACTTATAATTATTCCTGAACCAGATGCAGTAGCAGTAGATGTAGAAGGAGTTTTTTGATTAAACATTCCGTAAAATGATGACATTGAAGATGTTACATTATAAGTAACTTCTATACCGACTATAGAAGGTAATATTTTATTTGCTGAATATACAGCTGTATCAGAATATTTTGAAAGAGATACTTGATCAACTGTTCCTGTATTTGGTGTTTCTTTTGAATAAGAAGTAGAAGTAGTAGAAGTTGTAGTAGATCCAATCAACTTTGATTTAATTGAAGGAACACCAAAACAAGTTCCAATTACTAAAATACACCCAACAACACCACTAAAAAAAGGCATTGCAACATTTCTTTTAAAACCTCCATTTGTTTTTTCGTTTGAATAATTATTTGTTACATTTTTAAAATTATTTTTATTTTCTTCCATAAAATACCTCCTTAATTAATATTTTATCAAATTTTTATTTTTTTAATCATTTAAATGATACAATATATTTGTGAAAAATGTGTGAAAAAATTGAGACTTATTGATAAATAATTTTTGATATGATAAAATTATAAAACTATAATTAATTAAAGTAAGCAGTAATAAAAGAGTAAGACTTGCGAAAGGAATGAAATTAAATATGAAAGAAGAATTTAAAGAAGTTTCTGCAAATATTTTTAACGAAAAATATGGCAATATGATAAAAAGAGAGAATAAGTTATATGATGATTCGACATCTTTAAGATCCGAATTTGAAAGAGACTATACAAGAATTTTATATAGTACAGCTTACAGAAGATTAAGGCATAAAACACAAGTTTTTTTCTCACCAGAAAATGATCATATATGTACTAGAATAGAACATGTAGCATATGTAGAATCTATAAGTTATACCATTGCGAAATATCTAGGGTTAAATACAGAACTTACAAAAGCAATTGCAACAGGTCATGATTTAGGACATAGTCCATTTGGACATCAAGGAGAAAAAATACTTTCAAAAATATCTGAAAGAGATTTAGGGAAAAAATTTTGGCATGAACAAAATGGCTTAAACTTAGTGGATAATATTGAGCTTTTAGAAGATAGAGAACAAAATGAACAAAATATGAATTTAACATATGCGGTTCGTGACGGAATAATTTCACATTGTGGTGAAGTTGACCAAAATTCAATAAGACCACGTGAAGAATATATAGATTTAAAAGATTATACAAGACCAAATGAGTATAGTCCATATACGTGGGAAGGATGTGTTGTAAAAATTGCAGATAAAATTTCTTATATAGGTAGAGACATAGAAGATGCAATAAAGTTAGAAATTATAGATAAGAATAATCTAGATGAATTATATAATATTTTGAATTTAAGTAAAGAAGAAAAAATTAATAATAATTTAATAATAAATATGTTAGTTTCCGATTTATGTAAAAATTCATCATTAGAAAATGGATTGTGTTTTTCTAATGATGCTGTTGGTATGATGGATAAAATTAAATTATTTAATTATAAAAATATATATTATAATGAAAGAATGAAACCAGCTAATAGATACTTCGAATTAGTTATAAATGAATTATATAATAAATTATACGAATTATACGACGGAAATAATACTTTAGAAAAATTACAGGAAGCTAGAAAAATCTATCCTAAATTCGTTGGGGTTTTTACTAAATGGATTCAAAAATATTGGAATCTTAATGAGAGAGCAAGAAGTAATTTAAATTTGAAAAATAAAATCATCTTTGATATTAATAAAAAAGAAGATTATTGCTCAGCTATAATCTACTATATTTCAGGTATGACAGATAAATTTGCAATGGATGCATATGAAGAAATAATAAGATTTTAGAATAGTGAAGATTAAATAGAAAATATAATATAAAATAAATCTCCAGAATCAAATATTTTATGATTATGGAGATTTATTACTAATCAAATTTTTTTTCATTTGCAAAAAG